>ERZ507021.5-NODE-5-length-296889-cov-16.7445_pt1 | contig 296889 bp, 266 predicted proteins | sample MGYA00512877_ERZ507021 | MGnify/ENA metagenome assembly ERZ507021 | reverse complement strand
TTGGCGTTAATGTTCCGTCTGGTCTCTTCTTTGATTCAGTATGAACAAATACCCACTTGTGATGGTTTCCTATTTGCTCCTTAAGAACCTGACAAGCAGTGTCATTTAAAGCAACACCAATTGCTTGGCCTGATTTGCTATCCTCTGGGTTTATCCATGCAACTTTCCTTTGCATATCAATTTGACTCCACTCTAAATTGATAATATTGGATCGCCTTAATCCAGTGGCCAATGCAAATGTAACTACGGATTTCAGTGGTTCAGGGCATTCTTGAATCAGTCTTTTAGCTTCATGATGCTCTAACCACCGAACCCGCTTTTCTCTGATTGTTGGAACTTTGATAACGGGAGATTTTTCTAACCATTTCCAATCACGTTCAGCAGCTCTTAACAGAGATTTCATGATGGCGAGATGCTTTGCTTTGGTTGCGTTACTGACAGGGACATCAGTAAATGCGGGGATTTCCTTTCCCTTTCTTTTAGCTGATTCCGCTTGTTTTTCCCATCTCTCTCTTGCTTTTCTGTTTACCATCTTATTGATAACGGAATATATTTTTGCTTCTGTAATATCCTTAAGTCGGTAACCTTCAAAGTGATCTAACCAAAAAGAAAGCCGACCTTTATCGTCATCCAGTGATTTTTTGTCTGCTTTCTCTTCAATCCATCGAACTATAGCCTCTTCGAAAGTAACATCAGGAAAGTCACCAAGACGTTCTATGCGCCATAACTCGACCTTTCTTGTGTCGTGCAACTCCTGCGCGAGCTTCTTGTCCTCTGTGCCAAGAGATTCCTTGATTCTTTTACCGCTTGGCGTCGTGTAGTTTCCGTACCATATTTTACCTCTTCTGAATAAAGACATGATTTTCCCTCTCGTGTCTCACCAGCGTTCACTGGTATATTGTGAATTGATTTATTAGCTGCCGCAATACACGCGGCTCTCGTAAATAGGTATGGCGAGTTTTTCTTTGATGGATCCTTTCTTGTGTATGCAATCAATCCTAGCTTGCACCAACGAGAGAGTGTGTCTTCTGATATACCAATATATGCGGCAGCTTCTTTTCTTGGCATGGTCATCCCTTCCATTTTATCCTCCTATCCATTCTTCCTTTTATACTGTTCATGATCATCACCGCAATCTTTACTGCAGTATGCGCTATTAGGTGCTACCGGTTCTTCGTGACACCAGATGCACATTCCGTTGTATGATTTTATTGTTGCCTTGCGATTTGATAATGACACTTGAATATATAGTTCGTTTGTTTCATTTGCTGAGTCGATAATGCCCATAATTACGCTTGTCCTGTTTCAATTAAATAAATTAGTAAACATAGTGCTATTAACCCTGAAAATTCAGTAAATGTCATAATTCACCTATGCTATTTTCCATTCATTTAATATTTTATTGCCGATATTTAATAAATAATTTCTATTTACAGTATTGATTATTCTGCGAGGAGTTATATAAGGTCGCCATATTAAAAACATAGAACCTTTATTATTTCCGCTAACTGGCTTTTTTGTTTCTGCATTAATAAAAGATATTCTTCCTCCTGTAATTAATCTTACTTCATCAACTGTTTCTAATGCTGATTCATACCAACCCACAGAAGTATCAGAAGGAACTAACATAACAACAGGCTGTAATTGCTTTTTACATTGCTCGGCGGCTTTGTTTACCCATGGCTGAATATCTGAATAGGGCGGATTCACCCAAATAGGCCCGTAACTTTCCCAGTCGCAATTCAACGAGTCGTCTTTTTCAGTGAGGTAATTAGAACAGAGAGCATTATTTTTATCGGCAGCGGCATCTAAATAAAAACCAAATTCAGCGTCCAATGCTGTGAATAAAGGTAGGGGAGTTTGCCATCTGTCACGCAGTTCCTTTGGTGTATGACTACCTCCATAATCAGCTTTCATTCTTACTATCTCTTATCATGATTAGGTAGTTGATCATCAGGGATGCAGGAAATGCCTCCTGCATAACCTGACTTATACACATAGCATGTCACATATCTTTGGTCATCATGATACATATCGATAGCTGAGCCTTCTTTTAACTCATCACAACCGGATAAAAATAATATTGCAACAGAGGTAATTATTAATTTATTCATTATCAGCCTCTAGTATTTCGTTAATGGTATTTCTGATATCAATTAAGTCTTGTTTTGTCACATCCATATTCCAAGATGGAGTATTTAAAACAAAGCAATCCTTTATTGTCGGTTCAATCTCAATACAATCTTCGTAATTTTCTAGTCCAGCATAATATTTATCTTTCATTCCATACCTCTCCACAAATAATTTCAACATTCCTCACTGACATTAAATATTCAGCGCGTTTATTGCATTCCGATTGCGTGTATATATCTTCCGTTACAGGCACAGCAGAACCCTGTATTATCATGAGCAATACATATCCGATTATTTGCATTGTTATTTACTTTTGAATAAATATAGGGGTATTGAATGCTGGCGATTTATCTTTAGATACATAAACGTTTGATACAATCCCGTTATTCATTCTGCTTGCAGCTTCTTGCGTGATGAATGCAACAGGGCGTAAGTTGTTAATTCGCTCAATCTCATTACATAACTGAATTAACATTTTAGGGTGAATTAATTTGTCCCAATCATTCAGTCTATAAGTGAATTCTTCATTCTCAAGTTCGGCTTTAATTAATGATTCACTACGTTTTTTTAATTCTTTCGCGTATTCTAACAATTCATTATTCATTTTTTATTTTCACTCCTTGTCTATTTAACATCTCAATTGATTCTGCAATAGCTCTGTTATATCCGAATGCATAGTAATTATCTTGTGATGGGTTGGGTTCTTTGGTTGGCAATTCAACCCCCAAACTCTCGCGTGATGCTTGCCAAGCCTCCCATGCTCTCCTTGCTCCATCATAGAAATATTCCCCACTTTCATCTTTGTGTAGTGGGTATTTTTGTTCATGACGGTGATTATTAAAGTACCAACATTCAAACTGCTGTCTTGATTTATTCATCACTCCACCTTTTTAATTCTTCAATACCTAACTCTGTTAATTGCCATCCGTCCTTTGGGTGAAGCTTAATAAGCCCTTTATTCTCCAGCGAGAAAATTGACATACTATTGCTTAACTGACCATATCCATTATTTATATTTTTTAATGTGCTAATTTGACGTTCTGTTAATTTCATCGCTCCACCTTAGCCTTCTATCTTCACATACCAATCAACAAGATTATCAATTGCAGTATTGATATATTCTGATTGCTCTTCTTCGGTTAATTTATCCCACTCATCCTCAGAAATACCCAGACCACACTCAGAGTCAGAGCCAACCTTGTTTGTCCTTGCAACTAAAACCATCTGCTTACTCATATTCATTCCTCTTATTGCATCCCTGCGAGTTAAATTATTCCGCTGGGTCTACTAGCTCATACGCATCATTAACGTGATCTTGCTCTACTGCATAATAATTACCGCTTCCGTCAATCTCACATTCCATGCAGTTTCGGTAGATATCAGTAATAGCCTTTTTCAACTTTTCATTTTCTTCTTGTAACTGTTCAATGTTCATATCTATCTCCTGTTTGCATCCTTGCACTGAGCCCTAATTCCAATTAGAGATTTCTTCTTCGATTAAGTCGTCTATTTCGTCGTTAGTAGCTTCTTCATTCAGAAATAAACGCGCTTCGGTAATATATTTTTCTCGGTTCTCGTCAAAGAACTTTGAAAATTCAGGCGACCATCCGTGGTGATCCCCATCAAAATCAAATTTCGCATTATTAAAAGCCATATCCTCAATCATGCCGTCAGCAGTGATCACACCAGATTCACGACAAAATCCCTTTAAGTCGCGCTTTCTGAAATAGGGTGAAACCTTCGAATCGCAAACATCTTTAAATCTCAGTTTCCAACGACGAATACAGCGACCATGTAAAGTTTTCATGGTTATATCCTTTGGTTAAATCACATAAATAGCGTGGCGTGGGTAGGGGAGTCCGATAGGAGCGAAGGGAATATCATCCTCAAAGTCCATCGGTGGCTCATTCTGTTGCAATGGAGCCTGTGGTTGCTGTGTCTGCTGAGGCTGCTGAGGTTGTCGCGCTGGCTGCTGGCTTCCTGCCTGATTGCCACTGTTACCGCCAAAATCCAATTGGTTAACGATAATTACTGGTGCTGATTTTTTCTCACCACTCTGGCTTGTCCATTCCTCCATGACGAATTCACCAGTAACCGTAACCTTTGTTCCTTTGGTTAGGTGCGGAGGTAACTTTTCAGCTTTAGAACCAAACATCTTGCAGATAACCCAAGATATTTTTTCGTGTTCTCCATAGCCTTGCTTTACTGGCAAACTAAAAGATGCAATCGCCTTGCCATTTGGCGTCCATCGTTGTTCGCAATCTTTACCTAAGTTTCCACTTGCTGTTATTGTGTTAATTGCCATATACACTCCATTGATTGCCAAATTTAATGCCTAACTTGTTTAACCCCTGATCCATTACTTCGATGAACTCAGGCACTAACTCGTCGAATTCTTTCATCATTTTTTCGTCACGCTCAACAAGGAAATATGCGATTTCTTTCCCTGCCGGCATGCGTGGGTCAAAATTTGCAAAGTGCCAGATATCCTTACCTGTAACCCACATGGAATATTGAACTTGAGCCACATATTCCTTTTTCATTGCATCGATTCCATTCAATGCTAAGTCTATAAATACGTCCGTGTTATTAGGACATTTAAGCTCCAATCCAGAGCCATCACTGCAAATGCCGTCTGGTGAGCAAGCCATCCGTAGTTGCTCATCTTTAAATATTATTGGCACTTCCTTTGCCGTTAATCCGGTGTAAAACTCGAATGTCATCCTTGCTTCTAATTCGTAGTTTTTACCCCATTCCAGCGTCCTTGCTGATACTTCCTTGTAAACTCCTGTACAGACTTCACCAATAAGGGTGTTTAAATATGTTTTCTTTGTGTCTGTCCATTTTGTTCCTGATCTTGGCTTAGAGATAACTTTCCATGCCTCAGAGGCGGTTACTACGCCGAGCCTTGCTTGTAACCAGATATCGCTACCTTGTTCAATGTTGGATATTGATCCAAATATATCCTCGAACGCACTTTCCCATGGTCTACTCATATTTTGGAACCTTCCTACAGCCATTTCTTGGTGGTACTTTTTTTCCTCTATTTATATATCCGTTACACCATTTATAAATAGTTGCCGGCTTCACCTTGAAATGATTGGATGCTGAATAGCAGCTATCGAACACCAAATCGCCAATATGCCAGTAGAATGAGCTAGACCTATTCATTGCTTGCTCTGATACGGTAGCCCATCTGCAATTTTCTTTAGAGTAAGGGCCATTGTTATCTATTCTGTCTAGTTGGTGATTTCTTGATGGTGGGTTACCCATGTCATTAAAAAAAACTTTGAAATCAAGCCATTCTTTGCTTATTCCTCTGGCATGGTATTTTTCATAGTCTTTATTATTTTTGTTTGTGCATCTGTTTTTCATTCCTACCCATATTTTGTATATCCTCGTATTTCTATATCCATGGGTTTTGTTTCTTCCGACTAAGCATCCGCAGCTCTTAATTCCAGATGACTTTAGTGAGTTAGCCGCTCTTAAGCAGGTGTTTGCGCACTTACATGAGCAAATGTAAACCCGCCTGCCATCTTTCATATGGGAGAATTTACACACTGTTAGGAGTCCAAATATTTCCCCTTCTTGTAATTGCTTTGCATACATAGAGTCACCTTTATTTGCTTAGAATGATGTCATTACTAATCATTTCCCTTCTGCCTTTTTCCTTAGCATGTCGATAATGGTATTGGCTTCAAATGCGGTTAATTGCTCTGGATGGGATATTTGATGGTTGAATTTTTTACTAATAAATGCGAAGAACGTGTCACTCCATTCGCCATTAACTTTAAGCATCAAGTCCGTGATGGCTTTTAGTTGATCCTCGCTTGCTGGCGTTATGTCCTTTGTTTTATTTGCTGGCACATCAAAATCATTGCCTTCGCCTGCTTCGGTGTTCACATAATCAATGGCTTGATCTAACCTTTCACGACGAGGCCAGTATTTACTTGCTCTTTTCACGATTGTTTTACGAGCCATCTCATCCCACCATGTTTTCCATGGCCCATTTCTTGATTTACTTGTAGCTTCAACAGCTTTTATCTCATCTAGCCTCATCTCTTCCGTGAGATAGTCACCACTTGCTGTTTTCACTGTGCAATAACCACCAATAACACTACCTCTGTCACTAAATGCGTTATATTTGTGGGTTGGTGGGGTGTCTAGACCATTGGATTCATAAACGTCATTTTCATGCACTAACTTGCATTGACCCCATTCGATAGCTTGAGTCGCTTGAGCTAAGTGCATAAGCCCCATGTAGCTAATATCAAGGCAAACAAAACCTTTCCTTGGCACTAAATACGCCAGTTTGCTTGCTGGATTTAATGTGATCCCAATCGCTGCGACGTTAATAATGGCGTTCTGTGCGCTAGCGGGGTTTTCCATAGCCACTCTTGCTAGCTCATCATTTCGTTGAAACGCTTGGATTGCGAACTGGCTTTCCTTAGCCCATGTGATCGTTTGATCTGTCAGTGCGTTACAAAACAATGGTTCTTGTTGCTGCACAAACTCAATAATTGACGTGCTCACAATACCTCCTTATCTATCCCAATCTGTATTGCTGTTCTAATTCCATCTAAAACTGCATCAAGTGCTTGGGGGCTAATTTCAAATACCGGATTTAACTTCCTTGCTAAATCCATGCACAGTAGTTCTTCTGGTAGGCTATCCATAACCTCATCAACTGATATTTTCTCTTCCTGAGAATTAACAAACGCTTCTCGTTCCATTTGGCGTTCGTACCAGTCGTTTCTGAGTCCGTAGGTGTTGGTAATCATTCAACCTCCTTAAGAAAAGAGATCCAGTGCGTCTTATCATTTTTTCCTACACGTTGCACTACAGTTGGTTTTTGGTCAGTTAGCGCTAAAACTTGCTTGGTAGGTATTTGTGTTTCATTCCACTTGAACAGCAATGTCCCTCCAGGTCTGAGCACTCTAAATGCTTCACTAAATCCTTTTGATAAATCGTCTTTCCATGATTCTTTATTTAATCGTCCGTACTTTTTAAACATCCATGCGTTGTGGCCAACTCTAATTAAATGAGGCGGGTCGAATATAACTTGATAAAACGAACCGTCAGGGAAAGGGAGGTTTTTAAAATCAGCGATAATGTCTGGTGTGATATTTAACTTCCTGCCATCACATAAAATATGTTTCTCTGCGCGGATGTCGCTGTAAATTGCTCGGTTATCTTCCTTGTCAAACCAGAACATGCGACTACCACAGCACATATCTAGAATCTGAGTCACGCAACCCTCCTTAGCAGAGCCAGCTTAGAAATAGGGACGCCCTTTGTTGCTTCATTGACAATCCTGTCAATCTCTTCCTTGTCGAACTGCATAATCCATTGCAGGGCTTCCACTGGGTCAATTTCCGTTAATTTAGCCAGCTCAGCGAAACTGCCTGTCTCAATGCTAAGTTTGCTACTTTCGTCAAATTCCATGACTGTTTTGCCGTCTACTACACGAGTTCCGTTCGAGTAGCTGTATGAAATTTGCATAATCACCTCAACTTACAAATGTCGGTATTACGCCAACGGTTATCACAATGACCACAGCTAAACTGAATAACCATGGGCTTGTACGTTTATTTTTACGTGCTTGAGGCGTAGTGATGCGCACCGCCATGCAATCACGCATAGTGATGTAATATTCTGATTTCATTGTTACCTCGCTAGGTGAGCGATAGGGTGGTTATCTGGTGTTGGTGCGGTGGTTACTGCTGACCGAGGGCTTTTGCGATTACTGCGTCAACGACATCTAAATCATCGTCATCATCTGGTTTATAGCTTGCAATTTTATTGCGAAGTCTGATTAACTGTTCTAATAACTCTGGTGCTGTTGCGATTAGATGGGCGTCTGCCTTCTGATTGGCTGTTGTGACATCTAAATAAACATCACCAATTGTCACGCCGTGAAAAGTTGTCATTATCTCATTGGCGTTTCTTACTGTATATTTCCAGGGCGCAGGCGTACCTTTAAATTCCATATCACCCCCTAGCCTTTAACATTGCATCTGCCATGCGGTAGGCTTCCTCAGAAATTTCATTCATAGAATAATCGCTAAATGCCTGCTCACCGAAATATGCAATCATTGGTTGCATAGCCTTAGCGGCTAGATAATCACGCAAACTCATGCCTGTGGTAGTGCCATGTAACTCTGTTGCTGGAACTGGAAAAGCCGCTCCACCTGTTTTATCTTCCATACTCCCTCCGTTATTAACTAAACACGATGCTATTTGGTTTCGCATTTCACGCCACAGAAAGGGCAGAATGAGAACGTAACAGGGAAATCCTGCTTTGTTAGGCGGGCTTTCGGCGTGCCGTCCTTTTTGATTTCTTGATAACTGGCGTTGTATTCAATGAAATAATTAACTGACATGACGCCGCCAGACATAAATAATCCTGATTGTTTCCAGCCAGAAGACTGTAGGCTTGCACCTTCTGGTAGTTTCGCTTTAATGCGACTTTCCATGTCATCGCCTAATTTCGTAAAGCAATCACACATATCTCTATCTCCTATCTATTAATCAACTCACCACAGCCCACCGCAATGGACTGTAACTAGTCAACTAAAGCATTCCTTTCCGCTTTAACTGGTTTGCCGTGTCGCTATTCATAGCAAGTCCAACGCCCTGTTGGATGCCAAGACCTCCGCTACTTAATGGAGCGTCAGTTGATAAGCCGCTACAAATATCAGACCCACAGCACATTTCAGGTTTTGGTTCTTCACTCTCTAATGTCACAAATGCTTTTCTAACTTCATGACCTAATTCTAAAATATCATAACGAGTTAATTTAAAATTGTGTCGATAAGTATCAACTAGCATGGTTGATAGAGCCGCACGAGCCGATTCTTGAGACTCTTCTGTTAAATCTTCAAATTTCATCTTATTTCTCCTATCTCGCCGTAACCCCGAACTCACTGCTCGGCTGTTTTTTCAGTTTTAATGTTTTACGTGTATCTGGTGCTGATTTTTCTGGGAAATTTAACCAAGCAAACTCACCGTGTAATTGTTTTGCTGCTTCGTCGTATGCTTTGGCCGCTTCAATCTTGTTGGTATATAAACCTAAGTGAGTAACTTTACTGTTACAACAAATTTGCGCTTGCCATTTTTTTGCGGACTTCATCCAGCTAACGCCTTTATACCCGCTTTTGTTACTTTCCCTGATCCCTTGGTTGTGCTGGTTTTGGTTGTGAGTGCAAATTCGCAAATTTTCAATTCTGTTATTTAACTTATCCCCGTCGATATGATCGATGTGCATATCAGGGCACTTACCGTGAACTACAGCCCATATTGCCCTATGCTCAATTGCTTGGCCTACCATTGACACATTTACTCGCCTGTATCCCCTGTGGTCTATAAAGCAGGATAATGGCTCACCTGTATTCTCTTTCACTAGGCATCCTTTTTCACTGTCATAACAAATGCCTTTAAAATTTGATTTAACGTATTTGTCGCTGAATCTCATTTGAAATACACCTCTCATATTTATAAGGAATATTTCTTATGAAATTGCATCTCATTGCCGTTCTTACCTGAACCCGCCGAGTGCCCGACGCATGGTTTAAAGTCGCGCCGTTCGACTATCTTTTATCTCTGGTTTCCCTTCGATGATTAAAATATACCTACAGGTAATTTAAAAGTAAATACCCAAAGGTAAACAATTTAACGCAAAAAGTTTACCTGATTGTTTTTTAAGGTAATTTATTTTCAAATAAATCTCAGATTGGAATGAAGATCACTTCTTTGGAGGGGGTAGGGTACAAAAAAGCCCTCGCGGGGAGGGCTGGGCTGTGAAAGGGGCAAGGTGAGATTATTCTATTTCGGTTACCATAACTGACTCTATGATCCCTGATCGTATTTTGTATGACCCGAATAGTTTTACTGATTTGCTATCCCTCATTGAATCAAAAAGTTGGTCTATTTTTTCTTTTGAATCAGAGAAAAATTCAGTATCAACATACGCTTGGAAAGTATAATCCTGACCGTTAGGTGTGCAGGTTAATGTCAGTTTTTCAGGATGTTTTTTTATTACTTCTATATCTACCAGTATTGATTGTTCGATATGTTGTAGTTTGTCTCTAGGGCTTTGTATTATGGATTTAATGTCTGAATTTGTAAGCGTTGTTTTGACTGAACCACTAAACTCAACTTTTTCTGCATCAGAAACACCTTTGAGCATTCCAATACATGCATTTGTCGCATGGTCTTGAATTCCTTCGGATATTTCTTTGGATTTATTGGATGCATTTGATGCTTGCAATATCTCTACCATACCATCTTTTAATACTCTCATTTCTTCGATACGTGACTCATTATCAGATTTTTGAGAGTCCAATTCTTGTTGTTTGATTTTTTCATCATGAGAATCCTTTTGTCTGGAACGCAGGAGCCATCCTCCAGTTAGGATTAGCATAATTAAAGTTAGGCTAATTACCTTTTCGATTCCAGTCATACCTTGTGTAACCTCATTGAATGTACCGCCTAATGCCTTAACCAGATCGGTCAAGGCAGCTATTACATCCGTGCAACCTTCCTCTACCTTAAAAATAACCTCTAAACTCTCCTTGTCTTCCTTGGTGAGTCTCTTTAGATTATCAGTTCCATATTTTATTAACGAAAATACTTTGTAAATTTCTGTTTGAAATTCACACATCCCCTGAGCCATTGAAGATGGGATAGAACCATTATACTTCTCCGTATCGCCAAAAACTTTGAAATTTATTGATTCTGCAAGATTTATTTTAACAGTATTAATATCTAGGTCACGATTATTTTTTGCCCGCTCTATCAGGGCAGATACATCATTTAGATTATTTATAACTATATTTTGATTTGTCATTGCTACCCTGTAATCTTTTAATGTTAGTTTTCAGTACACACCACACCCTAAAACGTGTCGTCAGGCCATTGGGTTAGCCGTGGAACTTATAAGTAATAGACTGGCTAACTAGCACCTTAGCGCATATATAAAGCCCATTAATAGCATCTTCGTCTAGATACCAAGTTTCATATCTAGGGTTGTCAGATATAACTGCTAGGCGCTTATACTGTTTCTGCAATCGCTTTATGTAGAGCTGATTATCCAATACGAACACATAAATCCCGTCACCATCAAAAAAGTTTGTGGTTATATCTACGAATATCTGATCCCTAGGTTCGAACGTTTCAGCCATCGAATCACCTTTTACAGTGATCATCTTTATCGTATTTGAAGGTCTGCCACCGAATAATCTTTTGGCTTCATCCGCTGAATACTCAATAGCCGTGATAGTCTCGATAAAATCATCGATAACCATCACGCCAGCACCTGCGCTAGCTTCTACGTCTAGTATTTCAACCTTGAACTTATCATTATGTTGTGGTGGGGTAAATTCTGATTCTGTTATACCATCCATCCATCCAGAAGGGAGTCCTAATGCTTTCTGAATAGCTAAAACCATCTTATCCCCGATTCTCTTGTAACCAGACTTTGTCGGTGGATACAGCATCCTAGATACATATGACTTATCCTTGCCTATAACACGAGAAAACTCTTCTTGCGTCTCATATCGGGAAACAAGTTCGGCTAGTTTTTGACGTCTTTTTTCATACAAATCATTTTCATCTTTCATAACTAAATCATCTATCAAAAATACCTTCTGGTAAATTGCCTATAGGTATTGATATTTAATTTACCTGCGGGTATATTTATTCTATGTTTAGGTAAACAAGGACAACAAATGGAACAATTACGGATATTCCTAAATTCCCTTTCTGTTTCTGAGCAAGAGATGTTTGCTAAAAAATGCGGAACTTCAATTGGTTACCTCAGAAAAGCTTTAGCAAAGGGCTCAAAACTAGGAGTTGCCTTATGTGTGGCAATTGAAGTTAACAGTAACTCAAAAGTAACCAGAAAAGACCTCTACCCAGATGATTGGGAAAAGAACTGGCCTGAACTGGCAGCTTAATAAAGATTAAAAACAAAGCAGTAACTGAACGGCACAGTATATTGTCGGCCCCGAGGATCTGCCAAAACGGATGGCTAAAAGTCGGATGAGGGAGAAAGAGACACTATCCCGACAATTATCAACAATCCGCTCATATGGAATGAGCCACGGATCATTACTGCTGTTCTCTAACGAGAAGTAATTTAATAAGGAAATTAAACCATGGAATACACAAATACACGCAAACAATTTAATAAATTCATTTCAAATCACTTGATGGCTTCGGCATTACAGGCATTGAGAAATAAAACTCAGTCAGTGGTCGCTAAAACATTAGGTGTTCATGACTCAACCATTCTACGCAGAACTGAAAAATATCCTGAGATATGCGAGACATTGGTTGCATCAGGGATAGTCGATTTTGTGATGGAAGGTGAGAGGAAAATATCAGAGGAAGAATACCGCTTTTTATGGAAACAAATAGGTGAACTGTCACAGATGAGAACAAAAGAAAACGCCCCGATTGTTGGAGCAACCGAGGCGCATTAATAAATGGACTTAACCATTTAACTTAACAAATACACTGTATCAATAACCAGTAATTACGACAAGGGAAATTTAGGTTTCTCTTGTCTGATACAGCTAATTAATGGAGTAATTATATATGAAATTAACAAAGAAACAAAGACATGGAGGTTGTCAGGTATGAGCGTTGGTCACTTAGGTGAAATGAAGCTTAATCGTGATAATCCTGTTCCAGAAGCTCTACCTGGTAATTTTAGAATTGAGGGATGGGTTTATGTCTTAAGCAATGAATACATGCCAGGCATCTATAAAGTAGGGATGACAACCGTATCACCAGAATCAAGAGCTAAGGAACTATCATCAGCAACTGGTGTTCCTGATAGGTTCAAAGTAGAAGCGGCGTTCTATTCAGATTCACCAGGAGATGATGAGTCTGAGATTCATGAGTATCTATCTGAATACAGAATTAATGATTCTAGAGAGTTTTTTAAATGCGCTCTTGAAGACATTGTAGATACATGCTCCGAAGTTTGCTTAGCCAGAGTGGGAGACGATATCGCTGATATAGCGGATTCATTCGACATTATTTGTACACATAACTTGGATGAATTAAGGCTTGGTGATCTATTCGAATCATTAGGATTGAATGTTTTTGGTTGCAAGCTTTCTGCTGCTGAAAGGTTAATAAGATTAGCAGCTCAACTATTACACAATAAATTTACCGACCAGCACTCTCTATATTTTACAGAAGATACTGCATACCTAGTAAAAAGCACCACGGGGAAGCAATACGATGAGTATCTAAAAAATGAAGAGGAAGCAAATAATAGTCATAAATTAGCAAATAAACCGGAGGTACCTTTCTAATGGCCAGAGCAAGAAATATTAAACCAGGCTTTTTTACCAATGACGACCTTGCTGAATGCGATCCATTTGCACGAATCCTATTCGTTGGTTTATGGACTATTGCAGATAGAGAAGGTCGCTTAGAAGATAAACCACGTAAAATTAAAGCAATGGTTTTGCCATACGATGACGTTGATTGTGAAAAATTACTCGCACAACTACACAGTAAAAACTTTATTACCAGATATACAGTAGATAGAAATGAGTTTATTCAGATTAATAACTGGAAGAAACATCAGAACCCTCACGTAAAAGAAGCGGCTAGTGAAATACCAGAACAAGTAATGCAACCTACTGAAAACAAAGGAGCACCAGAAAATCACCATACAAGTACAGTGCAAGAATCAGAAGAGCATACAACAAATCCTGCTGATTCCCTTAACCTGATTCCTGATTCCCTTAACCTGATTCCTAATAACACCCAAGCCGAAAACACGGCTTGTCCTAGTGAACCAGAAAATCAATCCGCAAGTATTCACCAAATGTCGAGCAAGTACGCATTCGAGGGAGAGGTGATCCGCTTAAATCACAAAGACTTTGCTGAATGGCAATCACTGTATTCAAACATAGACTTGGTGCATGAGCTAAAACGACTAGATATCGAGTTCAGATCCGCTAAGCCTAAAAACTGGTTTATCACTGCAAGTCAGAAGTTAAATTACCAAAACAAAAACTCCGGTAATTCATGGAAAGCCGCGCCACCTAAGCGAGCTGTAAACGAGAATTTTGCATCCAAGGACTACGGTAAAACGGATGCGCCAACATGGATGAATTAAATCATGAACCTATCAGACAAAATCGAGCAAATCGAAAGGCAACTTGAAAATCTAAGTAAACCGCCAGCAGAAATACCTAACACCGAAGTGACGATTGTTGAATTAACCTGCTCTAAGCATGGCGCATATCAAGCCAGAACTCGCTCAAGTAAAACCGCGATATCAATTCCATCACGACCAACACCTTGCCCACATTGCCTCATGGAAGAGCTGGAAGCCTTGAAGATCGAACAGCGTGATTATGACATGCGTTTCAAGAAGAAACTTACAGAGAAACTCCTTGATGAACTTCATGTTCCAGAGCGCTTTAAATCTTGCACACTGGATAACTACGAGGCTGTGAACAAGGATGCTCAATACAATCTCAATGTCTGCAAAGCCTACGTTAAAAAATGGGAAGATCGCCTAAAAAATGGCGGTGGTTTAGTGATGTGCGGAAAGCCTGGTACGGGTAAAAATCATCTGGCATTAGCAATAGCGAAAAGTGTTGTTGAGGATTATCAAAATTCTGCGTTGTTCACGACAGCCTTGAGAATTGCAAGAAAGTTCAAATCAACCTGGAGTAAGAATTCTACTGAAACAGAATTTGAAGTTATTCGGATTTACACAAAACCAGATTTGTTAATCATTGATGAAGTTGGTGTGCAATTCGGCACTGAGGCGGAAAAGCTGATCCTATTTGAAATCATCAACACTCGTTACGAGAAGATGAAACCAACAATCCTAATCAGTAACCAAACTAGAGAGGAGTTAGGCGCATTCATTGGGGAGCGAGTTATTGACAGGATGAATGACGGCGGTGGGTGTACGCTGGCTTTTACATGGGATAGCTACCGAACCAGAAAGCAAGTTGCTTAACACGCAAGAGGATTTTTAGATGAATATTAAACAATTGCAACAACAGATCCATCAGCAAAACAAAGATGCAGGATGGTGGGATAATCCACGCGAAAAAGGAACGCTACTCTGCCTTATTCATTCAGAAATCAGTGAGGCAATGGAGGGCGAACGTAAGGATTTAATGGACGATCACTTACCACATCGGAAAATGGTTGAAGTCGAACTTGCTGATGCTGTTATTCGTATTTTGGATTATGCAGAAGCCTTTGGTTATGACGTTGAGGGTGCAATAACTGAAAAGCTCGAATACAACAAACATAGAGCAGATCATCAGCGTGAAAACCGCATCAAGAAGGGCGGAAAACAATTCTAACAGGAGGCATCTAATGCAGAGAACTAATTGGGTTAATAGAAATGAGCGAACACCTGATGAAGATGGAAAATATTTAATCTACGGACCACGTGGCATTACGACAGGTTATTGGCAGTCACGAATAAACAAATTTCAGGACGCTGAATCAAGCGATAACGAGGGAATGATGGGGTGGAAAGGGATTCTAACTGTTACTCACTGGATGCCACTCCCACCAATGCCAGAGGGTGAATGATGGGATCACCACTTGCACGAATGATTAAGCAACAGGTATTCGATGCCAACGTCGACTGGCTTGTAAAACTAAACGATGAGCAATGGGATTTCATACTGAATGACCAAGATAAATGCGCGTGGGCTGGCGGTAACTACTACGGACACGATTATCATGAGTGGGATATTCTTATAGCTCACGATATTAAATACGTTCAAACAGGATTGAGAGATGCGTTGATATGAATGAACTCAAGAAATGCCCATTTTGCGGAGGTAAAGCAAAGTCAGAAAAATATCTTATTGTTTATTGGCGAGTTAGATGTACTAAGTGTTTCACATTACAAACGGAAATGGTCACTTCGGAGAAGTCAGCCATAGCAGCATGGAACAGGAGAGCTAACAGTGAGTGATAACAATTTAGATGGCGGAACGGTATTGTTTATTTTCGTCATTGGAATATTTGTAGGAATGACGATAGCGTCAACGGCGGCATATTTCGGAGTATTTTCAGCTTGCGGAGGTTGACTTGGAAGTAGATTTTCTCTTCCACGAATCAACCAAAAATACCGCATGGCAACACCTCAAAGAAGTTCTAGCAACAAACCAACCACACCGAATCATCATTAAGCCTTGGAAAAACAAGCGCTCATTATCTCAGAATGCCACTTTTCATATGTGGTGCACAGAGATAAGCAAATACCTATGTAAGAACAACGCCAATTATACTCCTGAAACCGTCAAGGAGATGCTTAAGCATACATTCCTAGGTTATGAGGTGGTCGATATGGTTGATGTTACTACACAGCTTACAGAGCGCGTAAGGACGCTTCGGAAAACATCAAAGCTTGATACAGGTGAAATGTTCCACTTCATGGAGCAGGTTGAGCGCTGGGCGGTAGGTATAGGTTGTTTCGTGACGATACCAAACAATTCGGAATACATGAAACTCAAGGAGCAACAAGAGCAATGAAACGTAAAAATATTTTAGATGCCATGCAGTGCGGGGCTAACTGGTTATTTGGAGCGTATCATCGTCCATACCTTAAAGAGTGGGACGATTATCTAAATCACCTGATCGACAAATGTAGTGTTGTGGAAGAGTGTAGTTGCACAATCACATTTAATGATAACGGTGAAAACGTAAAGGTTTGGAAAGAAAATAAATATTATGCCTATGGTCATCAATACAAATTTCCCAGCGATGAGGCATATGAGTTCAGACCGTCATTCAGAACGATGATTAAATTATCAAACCTTGTTGATAATCGAGAGAAAAATCGAGTGAATATTTTCGCCAATGAGTTAAGACAGAAGGTAAAAAAATGAACTGCCAATCATGCAATAGACCGTTAACAGATGATGAGGTTTACGTGTGTGCTCAGTGCGCTGATGAATACGCTCATTTGGAAGTGATGGATAAAATCAAAGGAGAGGGAGATGCCGAGGTATCGCAGTAAATATAAACACAAACATAAATACCTAAAGAATCCGAAAAAGGAGTTTGAGCCAATGTTTAATGCCAATTTATTACGCTATGGAAAATTTGTCGCAATATGGTTTATCGCCATGTTAATTCTTGGAGTTATTTTGGGGTGATGTATGGCAAACTTACGCAAAGAAGCTCTAGGTCGTGAATGCCAAATTAGAATACCGGGATTGTGTAACGGTAATTCTGAAACTGTCGTCTTAGCTCATTATCGAATGTCTGGTATTTGTGGTACTGGAATAAAACCTAATGATATTTTTGGTGCTTGGGCGTGTAGTGCTTGTCACGATGAAATCGACCGTAGGACGAGAATTACAGACGCTGAATACGCAAAGCAATGTCATTTAGAGGGCGTTATTCGTACTCAGGACATTCTCATCAAGGAGGGTAAGATTAAGGTATGAACGAGTATCACTTAAAATTACCGTGGCCACCGAGCAATAATACGTATTGGAGGCATTGTAGAGGACGACATTACATCTCATCCAAAGGCACTAACTATCGAAAGCAAGTAACAGATTACATCAAGCAACATAACCTAGACGTCAAAACCACTTCCCGCATCAAAATAGTCATCACAGCAAATCCCCCAGATAAACGACAAAGAGACCTCGATAACTTGCCTAAAGCAGTTTTCGATTCGTTAACTCATGCCGAATTTTGGGGGGATGATAGCCAAATTGATGATATGCGGATCCGTCGAGGTGAAAAGGTTGCTCATGGCTCATTAGATATCACGATATGGGAGATAGATGATGTTCACTGACTTAATCGCAGCTATTGAAGAAGCAAGATATTTAAAATCTCAATCTGGTGGTCGAGTTAACTTCTGTGTAATGCAAGTTATGAACTATATGGAAGTAGTCAGCGGGCTGATGGATGGTGTCAGGGTTTTATATACAACTGCGAATGATGATTATCACACAGTATTACCGGAGGCGAGATGAGCTATATCGGAGAAAAGGAATTAACAGATGAGCAATTTCGCTGGCTAGATGGATGGTTAAATCTGTGGGGGGCGTGGGTATATTCTGGTCGTATTGATATTCGTATGATCAACATGATTTATAAATTCATGCAAACAGTAGAGCCAAGTAAAAACCCATCAAGACCTATGTGCAATGACGATGAAGGAATGTTGATTTCTCAGGTCGTAGATTCAGTCATCGCCACTGACACACAGGCTTATGGAATATTACTAAGTTATTACGCTCATGGTTCATCTAAGTTGTCGATTGCATCTTACTATCACCGAGTTGCAAAACCACGCAAAATGCAAACGAGAGGGGGGAATAAATACGGCAAGCCATCTCATAGAACTTGCAGGAGAGAAGTTGACGAAAAACTCAAAGCTACTCAGTGGTTATTGTACGAACCTCTGCGAAATGCAATGAATAATCGTAAACGTGTAGCTAAAGTAAAGAAAATAACTGAACTTTGCTATTGACATTGATGGACAAATGGACAACAATTATAAGGTAAGTTGCTTTACGTGACTCTTAAGTTTGCTTACCTCATTCAAGACCTCGCTTCGGCGGGGTTTTTTGTTATCTGGAGTTTATATGTATGACGAATTCGACGGATTCTAAATATCCAACTAGGTCTGACTTAGCTAAAGCCAGCCCTTACGCTGAGCGCGATAAATTGTCAGAAGAAGAGCGTGAAGAAAGGAGTCGGAAGTTTAATGATTCTCTATTTTTCGGTAATGGGTATTTCAAACTTTAATTCCCCCGACTTCTAGGGTGTTACCTTCATTGATGAGGGTAACATAGTTTAATTTATTGATATTTATCCAGAGTGCTTATTTGCATTGTGGATATCCAACCATCCGGAATTACCGGATAGTTCACATTCAGAAGATCGCTTAGGCGGTCTTTTTTCGTATATGCACCAGTAGCTCAACGGTAGAGCAGGCAACTCATAATTGCTTGGTTATCGGTTCGAATCCGTTCTAGGTGCACCAAACATGCCGACTGCAGAGCAATTACCCTCGTTATCACATTCACTAAAAATCTGTGAGTCGGCGTTCTATTAACTAATCAGGACTACATATATGCAAGAGCCGTTAACAGGCACAGCAACCGCCTCGTTAGCGGGTGTCTCTATTGTAGGTCTCTATTCAGGTATGGACGCAGGCGTTGTTATCGGTGCGTTCGCAGGGGCGGTGATATTTGTATTGTCTGCTCATGATATCCGGCTTTTAAAACGATGGGCGTATTTCACGGTTGCATTTGCGATCGGGATATTAGGCGCTGATTTCATGTCGTCACTACTGAGTGGCATTGTCGGGGATAGAGAAGTCGATCGCTCAGTTGGTGCAATGTTCTCATCGGCTGGTTTGGTTGGTGTTCTGGTAACAATATCTAAACCCGGTGCGCTTACGGACAGTATCAACAACGTTATTAATAACCTGATAGATAAATTCAGAGGAGGTGGAAGATGACCATCTCAATGTTTTGGATTTACATCAACTTTTTCTCATGTTTGCTTGCTGTTATTCGACTCATTAACTATGACCGTAACGGTGCTAAATATAAATTTATCCCGTCATTTATAGCGTGGGTACTCATTATTCTACTAGGTTCGATTCCGTTACGAATATTAACGAATGACTACACGCATGCAGATCCATTTGAAGTCGGAATCAATATCACACTATGCGCGCTAATAATTCTTAGTCGTGGGAATGTGATGCAAATATTTAGAGGGGTTAGTAGAAATGACACTCGGTGAGAAACAACGTAAGTTCACTCGCATGATTGCGGGTCTAATTATTTTTGCCTACGACAACGGCTATGAGCTGACGTTTTCAGAAGCATACCGAACTCCTGAGCAAGCACAGTTAAATGCCAAATCAGGTGCAGGTATTAAAAACAGCTTACATACACAACGCCTAGCTGTGGATTTCAACCTATTTAAAGACGGTAAATATCTAACAGCATCAAGTGACCATAAATTACTTGGCGAATATTGGGAATCTATCGGCGGTACGTGGGGTGGTCGATTCAATGACGGCAATCATTACTCGTTAGAGCACAACGGCGTTAAGTGATATGAAACTAGGCGAAACAATAGTATCGGTGGGCGTTATTCTGGCAATGACCATCATCATTGGGTGGCAGGGCGGTAGAATTGATAAGCTGAAAGACTCAAATGCTGAACTAACCACCCAGTTATCCCAGCAAGTCGAAATCAACAAAGACTATCAATCTCGTATCACTCGATTAAATCAACTCGATATTCGTCACTCACAGGAGTTAGCCAGTGCAAAGAATGAAATCAACACTCTTCGTGACGCTGTTAGCTCTGGTGGCAAGCGGGTGTACGTCAAAGCCGAGTGTCCAGCAGCCACCAAGAATTCCACCGAGAGCGGAAGCGATGAAGCCACCGCACGACTTAACAAAGCAGTTGAACAAGATTATCTACGTCTCAGAGAAATGATAGTCGAGAACGAACAGCAAACGTTGTATTTGCAGAACTACATCAACACTGAATGCCTCGCTCAATAGCGGGGCTTTTTAATGGAGAAATATCATGGCAGTAGAAGGTTCAGAGAATCCAGTTAAATTCCGTGAAGAATTGGATAAAAGCATTCCCAAAGAATAACCCCGACAAGGTAACAGGAGGTGATCCTTCTTGCTGACGGGTAAGCCGTAAGCGACCTGATTAACGTAGTGATACGTGATGATGGTTGCGATTAACTTCACACAGGAACATCAAATGACAGAAATTACAGCACAGAATCAAATGCGCTTAGAGCTATTACGGTTAGTTGGCAATGATACCGCAGCGGCTCAGGCAGCTATCGAGTTCGTAAAAGACGATGCACTCAAGTTTGAGTTATTCAAAGATGCATATAAGCAGTGCCAGACTGAAAGTGAGTTTGTATCACGAGCACAGAAAGCGGCACGAGAAGCTCAAGAAGCACTAGACCTATTCACATAGGAGTTAACAGTGATATATCCATGGCCCGTATTTTCGGACGGTGAAAAATTAGTATCCGGCCAAAAAATTACCTCTATTAAAAATAGAATCCTGAGTAATGATGTTTATATCGAATTACTTAATGTGCCTGAATTGGTTTACGTCACATTTGAATTTCTCAAGCGCACACAATTACAGGTTGGCTGGTTTTATTTTAGAGATGAATCTGGTCAAGACTTCGCAATTCCAGAAAGTGAATTCTTGGCTAAGTTCAAGCCTGTTGCGGGTGGTAATGGCGCCAAAGGAGATAAGGGAGATAAGGGCGATAAAGGTGATTCTGGTAAAGATGGCGTTAATGGTAAAAACGGAGTTGATGGCGTGGGTATCAAAACTATCACTGCGTCACAGGAAGGTGGTGTTGTTACTTTAACCATTGAAATGACCGACGGAACACAACAAACGCCTAGCTTCACATTACCATCAGCTTAGTTAATTACACAGCTCATTTACGAGTGGGCTGGATAATTGATTAAAGGGGGATATATGAAATTACATAAAAAAGTAAAAGTCCCCATATACGGACTTAATATTCATATCTGCGCTACTGAGGATGTTGCAGGCAGTATCTATGGTTCGGGCATACATACCCCATCAAATATGGGGCAGGTTGTTCAGATTGAAAATACAAAAACTGGCGAGATGATAATCCTCATTAGCTTTAAAGATGTCGATTGCTTTAATGCCGACACTATATCTCATGAGTCAGTGCATGCCGCATGGAAGGTGTTAGAAATAGTTGGTATTAAAGTAGACTATGAAAATCATGAGGCGTTGGCGTATCTAACTGGTTGGATTAGTAATGAGATAAATAAGTTTTATTACAAAATTAGTGCTAATGATTAGGTGGATATATGGCAGCACCAAAAGGAAATAGATTCTGGGAGGCTAGAAGTAGTCACGGAAGAAAACCCATATTCGAGTCTCCTGATGATTTATGGAACGCTTGTTGCGAATACTTCGAGTGGGTTGAGGATAACCCCCTGTATGAAACCAAGGCGTTTGCATTCCAAGGGGCAGTGACTAAAGAAACATTGCCTAAAATGCGAGCTATGACGCTATCAGGTCTTTGCTTGTTCTTGGATATACATGAGGACACATGGCGACTGTATCGCACCAGAGAAGATTTTATCGAGGTCACTACGCGAGCTGAGAAAGTTATCTACGATCAGAAATTCTCAGGCGCAGCCGCTGACTTGCTGAATGCAAATATTATTGCTCGTGATTTAGGTCTCAAAGACAGACAAGAGGTCGAGGATGTAACTCCAGATAAGGGAGACCGTGACAAGCGACGCTCTCGAATTAAGGAGTTATTCAACCGTGGAAAATCTGGATCAGATACTTGATAACCTGAGCGACGACGAACAATACGAATTGCTTAAGTTATTGGAAGAAGAGGAAGAGTACAGGAAAACGCACCGCTTATTTGAATACTCTCCCTATGACAAGCAAAGAGAATTTATTGAGGCAGGTGGTAATTATTTCGAGCGTTGCTTTATGGCTGGTAACCAGTTGGGAAAGTCTTATACAGGTGGTGCAGAGGTTGCATTCCACTTAACCGGAAGATATCCAGGCACTAAAGGTTACCCTGAAGATGGTGCTTGGAAAGGAGAGTGGAAAGGTAAGCGGTTTCTTGAGCCTAATGTGTGGTGGGTTGGCGGTGAAACCAACGAAACAGTAACCAAAACAACTCAGCGTATCTTGTGTGGGCGTGTGGAGGAAACTGGTGAGATAGGTTACGGTTCAATTCCAAAAGAGGATGTTATTAGCTGGAAGAAATCACCATTTTACCCAAATCTTGTAGATCACATACTTATCCGACACCGAAATGCTGAAGGCGTGGAAGATGGGATGTCAATCTGCTATTTCAAACCTTACTCGCAAGGGCGCGCTAGATGGCAGGGTGACACAATACATGGCGTGTGGTTCGATGAGGAACCGCCATATTCCATTTACGCTGAAGGACTCACCCGCACCAACAAATACGGTCAGTTTTCAATTCTAACATTCACCCCCTTAATGGGGATGTCTACGGTAGTAGAAAAGTTTCTCAAGAACCCATCTAAAGCTCAGAAAGTAGTCAACATGACTATCTATGATGCTGATCACTACACCGAGGAAGAGAAAGAACGGATTGTTGCTTCATATCCTGAACATGAAAGAGAGGCTCGTGCTCGTGGTATTCCAACAATGGGTAGCGGTCGAATTTACCAAATACCCGAAGAGTCTATTAAGTGCCAGCCTTTCGAATGCCCTGAGCATTTTTACGTTATCGATGGTCAGGATTTCGGATGGAATCACCCACAGGCTCATATCCAGTTGTGGTGGGATAAAGATGAGGATGTTTTTTATCTTGCTAGGGTGTGGAAAAAGTCGGAAAACACAGCAGTTCAAGCGTGGGGTGCTGTTAAGTCATGGGCTAATAAAGTTCCTGTAGCATGGCCTCATGATGGTCATCAGCACGAGAAAGGCGGTGGTGAGCAACTAAAAACTCAGTATGCGGATGCTGGCTTCTTAATGCTGAAGGAGCACGCAACATTTGCAGAGGGTGGCAACTCAGTAGAGTCCGGTATTAATGAATTGCGTGATCTGATGCTTGATAACAGATTTAGAGTATTTAATACCTGTGAGCCATTCTTTGAAGAGTTCAGACTATATCACCGTGACGAAAACGGGAAGATAGTCAAAACAAACGATGATGTGCTTGATGCTGTTCGCTATGCCTACATGATGAGGCGCTTCGCTAAGCAGTTGCGTGATATCAAAAAGCCTAAAGAAAAGAGAATTCCCGCCCCAATTAGACCTATTAGGAGATAGAGATGGTCGATAGAAACGAGCGGCTTGAGAAAATACTTCGCAAAATCGACCTCGATTACTCTGCATCTGAAAATGCCAGAACGGAGGCGAGAAACGATTTATTCTTTAGCCGCGTTAGTCAGTGGGACGACTGGCTGGAAAACTATGTCACATTGCAATATCGAGGTCAGTTTGACGTAGTGCGCCCAATGGTTCGTAAGCTCGTCGCTGAGATGCGCAAGAATCCTATTGAGGTTAAGTATCGACCGAAGGATAACGCGCCAGCCGATGCCGCCGATATTCTTATGGGTATGTATCGAACTGACATGCGAAACAATAGCTCAAAGATTGCCGTTAACGTGGCAGTAAGAGAGCAAATAGAGTGTGGTTACGGTACTTGGAGGCTAACTACTGAATATGAGGATGATAATCCAACCAGTAATAACCAGATTATCCGACGCGTTCCAATGCATGAGTCTTGCACTCACGTTATCTGGGATTGTAATGCTAAGGCAATGGATAAGTCTGACGCTAAGAATTGCACGATAATTCACGCGATGAACATTGATGGATGGGAGGAGTTCGCTGAAAAGTACGGGTTAGACCCTGAAATTCAACCATCATTCCAATCACCGAACAATGACTTACTTTTCACTTGGTCGAATGGAAAGACAATTCATGTTGCTGAGTATTACGAAGTTGAGGAAAAGAGGGAGTTAGTATTTGTCTATCGCGATCCGCTAACTAATGACCTTCAAACTTATTCAGCAAAAGAAGCGAAAGAAAAGATTGATGAATTGGCTGATGCTGGTTATGAAAAAGTAGGTGAGCGTAAAGTTAAGAAGCGCAGAGCCTATAAGTCAATCATCACTAGCACTGGTATTTTGAAAGATAGAATGCCGATAGCTGGCGAGCACATACCAATTGTTCCTGTGTATGGTGAGTGGTCATTCTTTGATGATAGCGAACTGTATGAGGGGGTTGTCAGGTTATCTAAAGACGCTCAAAGACTACGTAATTTTATCTTGTCGAAAGCTGCTGATACTGCCGCTAAATCACCAAAGAAAAAGCCATTCTTCTACCCTGAGCAGATAGAAGGCTTTCAGTCAATGTACTCTGGAGATGATGAATACCCATTCTATTATCTCAACAAAACAGATGAGAACGGAGCAGACCTACCTCCTTCACCCGTTGCTTATATGGAGAATGCCGAGGTTTCACAGGCTGATGCATTGCTACTAGAAGTGGCAACGGAAGCAGCTAAAGAAACAGCTCGTGTTGGCGTCGACGTTGAAGCGGCTAATGGTCAAACGGCATTTGATACCGTTAATCAACTCAATAGTCGCATCGACTTAGAAACCTATGTTTTTCAGGATAACTTAGCTATCGCAATGCGCCGTGATGGTGAAATTTACGCATCAATCGCAGCTGAGATATACGACACCAATCGAACAGTAACAACAACCGCTGAGGATGGAGGGGAGAATCAGGTTGAGCTAATGCAGGAAGAGTTAGACTTCCGCAAAGGCGAGATGATTGTTCGCAATGATATCCGAGGCAAGTACGAAACATTTACTGACGTAGGGCCATCTTTCCAATCACAAAAAGATGCTGCTAGGGCTGAGATAGGCGAGCTTATCACCAAAGTTCCAGTAGAGCATCCAATGTGGAATGTCATGATGCTGACATATGCAAATATGATGGAAGGCAAGGGCGTTGAATACATCAGAGATTACGCCAACAAGGAATTGATTGTTAATGGCTTGAAGAAACCAGAGACCGAGGAAGAGCAACAATGGTTGATGGAAGCTCAACAAGCAGCACAAAGCAATCAAGATCCAATGATGGTAGCAGCACAAGCCGAGCAGAAGAAAGCTGAGGCCGAACTGGTTAACGCACAGAATCGCATGGCTGAAACACAAATCAAAGCATTTACCGCTCAGAATAATGCGCTTGAATCACAGGCAAACACTACATTGACCTTAGCTAAGACTGAGGATTTGAAGCAAGGCGCAGTGATGCAAGCAATTAAACTTCTGAACGAGGTTGCACAACAGCAACAACAAAATATTCCTACCGACAATAACGTCGAGAACAATCCTCAATCCATGTAAGAGAGTTAAATATCATGAGTATAACCACCGAAATTCAGAATAACTCTGAAGAATTAAACCTGTCCGACGATCAGGCGGCGGCATCCGTAGAAAGTCAGTCTGCTGAAAATGCCAACTCAGCAGCAGGACAGGAGGAAGGCTTCGAGATTGTCCTGAAAGACGATGAGAAACCACAGGAAGGAAAACCAAGCAATAACGCTATCCAAGCAGCGAAACGCATCGCTCGTAAACGCCAGCGAGAAATTGAGCAACAGATAGCAGCAATTGAAAATGGCGAACTTCCTGAAAACTTGCGGGTAAATCCTGAGCTACCAGAAATGCCTAAGCTGGATGATTTTTTATCTGATGAGGCACTCGGTAAATATGACTATGACACACATAAGGCTAACGCTGCCTTTCAGGCTGAGTTGCTGAAATGGCAAAACAAGGCTTTAGATGCAAGAAGTAAAGCTGTGGCGGATCAGGGTCGTAAAACTCAGGAATACACACAGCAAGGTCAACAAATCGCTAATGCAATCAAGGCTCATTATGATGCGGCTGAGAAGTTAAACTTGCCTGACTATCAGGAAAAGGAAGATTCAGCGTTGCAAGTATTACCTCAAGGTGTTTATGAGGGTATCGCGCAGAACTTTCCCGAAAAATCAGCCGCTATCATTTACTACCTAGGTGCAAACCCTGAAAAAGCACAAGATCTATTTAGCAAAAATCCAGTTCAAGTCACTATCGAATTAACTCGATTAGCTGATCGTTTAACTCTCAAGCCTCGCGGTACACAACGTTCATCTGCACCACCCGCTGACGAGCCTATTAGCGGTGATGTTACGGCGGCAAATGTCGCGGCATTACAAAAGCAAATGGATGATGCAGCAAGTAAAGGTGATGTTCAAAAGTACCGCGCAATCAAGGCTAAATTACAAGGAATAAAATAATGGCTTTAAATGAAGGTCAAATCATCACCTATATGGTGGATGAAGTAGTAAACACTATCGAAAATAACTGTCCAATGGCTCAGCGTGTAGGCAAATACACACCTCCAGCCGGTGATATGCAACGCTCACAAAACACTATCTGGATGCCAGTAGAGCAAGAAACGCCAACGCAGAAAGGATGGGATTTAACAGATAAAGAAACTGGCATTTTGGAATTGTCTGTTAAATGTAACATGGGCGTTCCTGATAACGATTTCTTCGGTTTACGTGCTGATGATGTTCGTGACGAAACGTCTTTACGTCGTCGTATTCGTGCATCAGGCCTTAAGCTGGCAAATAACGTCGAAACATCCATTGCTAAACAGGCTGCTGAAACTGCCTCACTGGTTATTGCTGATGCTGGTGATCTATCTAACGGAGCAGATTCTTGGGGTTTTGTATCTCTGGCTGAATCTCTTATCTTCTCTCGTGAGTTAAACCGCAATGAAGGGTTGAGTTACTTCTTTAACCCTGATGATTATCTCAAAGCTGGTTATAACTTGGTTGGCAAGGATCTGTATGGCCGTATTCAAGAGGAAGCGTATAAATCAGGAACCATTCAAAAGCAAGTTGCAGGTTTTGAAGATGTTCTTCGCTCGCCTAAGCTTCCAACTCTAACTGCTGGAACAGCAACTGGTGTTACTGTTGATGGCGCGCAGAAGTTTAAACCTGAAGCATGGAAGGAGGATGTTGACGGAAACCGTGAGAACGTTGATAACCGCACAGCAGTAGTTAAAGTTAGTGACGGATCAGCATTTAAGCGCGGTGATAAGATCAGTTTTGCTGGTGTTAAGTTCATCTCGCAAATGGCGAAAGACTTACTGACTCAGGATGCAACATTTGCTGTTGTTGGTGTTGAAGGTAACAACATTACCATTATGCCTAAGCCGATTGCGCTTGATGATGCAGATTTAAAACCAGAACAACGTGCATATGCCAACGTGAATACATCTCTTGCAAATGGCGCGGCGATTAATGTTCTTAACGTGAAAACGTCTAAGACAAACATCTTCTGGGCTGATGATTCAATTACTCTGCTATCCCAACCTATCCCGCTTAACCATGCGCTGTTTAGTGGCATGAAGACAGAGGCATTTAACATTCCTTCTGTTGGTTTAAATGGCGTTGTTGCATATCAGGGTGATATCTCAACACTGGAAGGTAAATGTCGTATTGCGGTTTGGTATTCTGCATGTACCAAACGACCTGAAGCAGTTGGTGTTGGGCTGACTGGTCAAAAATAAACCCTCGTTGTTATTCGGGAGCTTCGGCTCCCTTTTTTTATTGGAGATGACAATGAAAACGATGCTTTATAAAGCTGATGGTGATGTGAAAGTTTGGGGTATGAACCTCCAAATTATTACAGTTCCAGATGATGAGGTGGAAAACTATCTCAGTGATGGTTGGCATAAAAACCCAAATGATACACAGGAACTACCAGAACCAGAAAAGAAACCCGCTACCAAGAAAAAGGCGGTGAAAGATGCAGATCACAACGAAGGGTGAGTTGGTCGTAGCGGCGTTACGTAAATTAGGCGTTGCTTCCGATGCTACATTAACCGATATCGAGCCTCAGTCATTAGAAGATGGCGTGGTTGATTTAGAATCAATGATGTACGAATGGTTTGAAGATGGTGCAGGAATTCATACTGGCTATAAGTTCGCTGATGAAGACACTCCTATCGATCAAGGTGATGAACACGGGTTAAACAAACAAGCCATTAACGCAGTTATCTACAACTTAGCTACTCGCATTGCACCTGATTACCAAATTGCCCCGCTTGATAAGGTTATTGCCACTGCTAGATATGGCAAAGAAAGACTCATGCGAAGCTGTGCTTTAAAGAGAGCTAAAAATGCCAGATCTCATCATCCAGATGGTTTCCCTATTGGCTCAGGTAATCGATTATTAACGATGACTGGTCAGCGATACTTCCACAGGAGAAAACCACATGCCAAGGATCCAAATACCTCTTGCTAGAGGTTTGCGAAAAGACCCGCACACAGCAGATTACATCGACGGTTTGCCAGTAAATATGCTAGCCACGCCCAAAGAAGTATTGAATGCGTCCGGTTATTTGCGTTCGTTCCCTGCATTAGAAAAGCGTCATAGTGTTGATGGTGTGTCTCGTGGTGTCCAGTACAACACGAAAAACAACACGGTCTATCGCGTGTGTGGAAATAAACTTTATCGTGGACAGAATGCCATTGCTGACATTCAAGGTAAAGACAGGGTTACCATGGCGCACTCGGGTTACAGTCAAGCAGTGGCGTCAGGCGGTAAGTTAAAACTCTATCGCTATGACGGTGAGGTTAAGGAATTATCTAACTGGCCTGAGGAAAAGGTAATTACCGAAGGTTATAAACGTGACGTTAAAAAATGGACCCACAAAGACGGCAATGATGATTTCGTTCCACTCACAAAGGGTGATCTGGATGGGTTCTTAACGTTAAAAATCACGCCTAAAACTTCTGATGGTAAAACCGGTAATGAGATGCTTATCACTGAGCAAATGGTAGGCGTTAAATTATCTCAGCAGGAAGAAGATGATAAGCCTTATCTTACTGATGTTCTTGTAGAAGGTGTTAAGCGCGCAGGTGGTAAAATTACAGTCACGTATAAAATGAACCTTGCCAAATCTAGCGAGCAAACAGCCAAAGACGTTACTGAATTTATAATGACGCAAGAGGTGCTAGAGGTAGTCGAAAAATATACTCAATACGAATTAGGTGATGTTGTTGATGTCGCTCGTAATCGTGGTCGTTATATTTGGCTACAGAAAGGCGGTGAAAGGTTCGGAGTTACTGACTTAGAAGATGAGTCTAAACCTGATCGTTATCGTCCATTTTACACTGCTGAATCTCAACCTGACGGCATAATTGCCATTGCCTCTTGGCGTGATATGGTGCTTTGCTTTGGTTCGTCAACTATAGAATACTTTACCATTACCGGATCAACAAACGCGTCACAAGTAATATATGCGCCACAACCATCTTATTTTGTTCAGATGGGTATTGCTGGTCGTGATGCTAAGTGTAAGTTTGGAGAATCATTCGCATTCATCAGTAACCCTGCAAGCGGCGCGCCTTCTATTTATATTCTTGGTGCTGGAACGGCTAGCCAAATTTCCACAGCAAGTATTGATAAAATCATTCGAAGTTATACATCAGAAGATTTATCACATGCGGTTCTTGAGACTATTCGTTTTGATGGTCATGAGTTGCTCATTGTTCACTTACAGCGGCATACACTTTGCTTTGACGCATCAGGAAGCCAGCAGTATCCACAGTGGTGCATTCTAAAGTCTGGACTGTATGAAGAAACCTATCGTGCAATTGATTTTATGTATGAAGGTAATCAGATCACTGTCGCGGATAAGAATGAGGGAGTTATTGGTAATCTTGCTTTCAATAAATCATCTCAGTACGACAAGCAAGTAGAGCATGTTTTATACACACCTATGGCTAAAGCCGATAACGCAAGAGTGTTCGATTTAGAGCTTGAAGCATCAACAGGCGTTGCTCAGATTGCTGATAAGTTATTCCTATCTGCAACGACTGATGGCATTAACTTTGGTCGAGAGCAAATGATTGAACAGAACTCACCATTCCAATATGACCGCCGTGTTCTGTGGCGAAGAGTAGGAAGAGTGAGGAAGAATATAGGATTTAAGGTTCGCGTTATCACTAAGTCACCTGTAACACTGAGCGATCTATCTATGAGGGTTGAATAATGGCAAATGAAAACCTTTCTACCCCCATAGAAATTCAAGCCTCTTATATTGTTCCAAATATCCTACCTGATAACTTTAGCGAAACATATCGACGCATAGTGTTAAGTGGTGCTGATGATATGGCAAAGGTAGCTGGTCGTGCAAATGAGGCTGGCGCTGAGGCTTTTGATGCTCAAAAGAGGAATGATGAACAAGACATTATTCTAGATGATCATGAGGAAAGGCTTGGTGATGCTGAGCAGACTATTGTTCTGCATGGTATTCAGCTAGCAAATCATGAAGAGCGGATAACGAAAACGGAAGAGGATTTATCTAAGTTAGAGGTAAGAGTCCTTAATGTTGAGCAAGACGTTGATGGGCTGAAAATAAAGATACAAGACCTCGATGGTCAAATATCTGAAATCAAAGTTGATTACGTTTCTCTCAGTAAAACAGAAAAACAGAAGATTTTGTCTCCTATCGATGTTTCAACGTCCTACTCAGTAAACGGAACTAAAGTTGTTGGTACTCGTGTTACCGGTTTCACTTCAGCAACAGGTACAGCACTTAAGGGTTCGTTTAACGCTAACCAATCCTACTCATTCAGTGCTGATTACACCCGATCAGAAATGCAAACCCTAGCAAATGGGTTAATTGAGGCTAGACAGAGAATCAAGGCGCTTGAAGATGCGCTCCGAACACACGGATTAATAGACTAATGGAAATTAAAATTATTGATAACCCTATTCGTCTATCTGAGTTTTTAAATGATAAGTCGAATACGGGTAATATCGTTGATAGCAATGATCAGTATTTCATTAAACCTGATGCGCTTTACTTAGGTATTTATGAAGGAGTTCTATTGGTTGGTGTTTTCGAGGTGCGTAACTTCTGGCATACGGTCGTTGAGTGCCACGCCATCTTTGATGCTGGATTCCGTGGTAAATACGCCTTTGATGCACACAAATTATTCTGCAAATGGTTGCTGGAAAATAGTCAGTTCACTAACTCAGTAACTATGGTTCCTGATACCACAAAATATGGTCGCGTTATTGTGAAAATGCTTGGTGCTACTCGTGTCGGTCATTTAGATGATGCGTATATCAGTAATGGCAAACCAGTAGGTGTCACCATCTATCAGCTCAAACGCGAACAGTACGAGGAGTTATTAAAATGCTGATTATTTCAGAGAGATTCAGAAATTCACTGCTACCCATGCATGGATATATGAAAGGGGGCGGTGACGGTGGTGCAGGTGCTCAAGCTGATGCGACTCGTGAAGCCACAGCGTTACAGCGTGAAATATGGCAGACAACCATGAATAACTTGGCGCCTCTTACACCTATGGCGCAACAGTACATTGGACAAATGCAAAACCTGTCAACATTAGAAGGGCAAGGAAACGCACTAAACCAATACTACAATTCTCAACAGTTTAATGATTTAGCAAACCAAGCCAGATACCAGCAATTATCCAGTGCAGAAGCTACCGGTGGGTTAGGCTCAACAGCAACAAGCAATCAACTTGCATCTATCGCTCCTACGCTTGGTCAAGGTTGGTTGGCTGACCAAATGAACAACTATCAGAATCTGGCGAATATTGGTCTAGGCGCATTGCAAGGGCAGGCAAACGTAGGTCAGAGTTACGCCAATAATACAGGGCAGTTACTACAACAGAATGCAGCTGCTCAAGCGGCCATGGCTAACCGTCCTTCATCTATGCAACAAGGAATTATGGGTGGATTAGGTGGCGCTACTGCCGGCATGGCTATTGGTGGTCCATGGGGCGCTGCGATAGGTGGCGGTCTTGGTGTTCTTGGTTCATTATTTTAAGGTGATGATATGGCTACATGGAACCAGCAGGGATCAGGGGGATTTCTTGGCGGTATTGGTTTAAATAATACTAACGCCCCCAAAGCAAGTGACGCAAACGCAACTCTTGCTATGATCCGAGAAAATAATGACCTACAACGGTCTGGAGCTAATAACATCGGATTGCAGTTAGCTCAAGGGCTTGGTGGACTTGGTGAAATGTATAAGCAACAGCAAGCTCAGCAAAGAGATAAAGAATTCCAATCTTTGTGGGGTAAGGCGTATGCATCTGGAGATAGAGACGCCATGAGGCAGTTAATGGCTACATATCCAGATCAAGCTGAGAAAATAACCTCAGGTATGCAAGGAATATCAGAGGATGTCAGGGAATCTTTAGGAAATATAGCATCTGGCTATCGGATGGCTATTAATAGTGGTAATGCCACTGATTATATCCGTAAAAACGCTGATGAGTTAAGACGATTAGGTATTGACCCTCAGCAGGCTCTGGCTATGGCAAATGAAAACCCCAAAGGGGCTATAGAGTTAGCTGACCATATCGGCATGTCTGCATTAGGCCCTGATAAGTATTTTGATATTCAGGATAAAATCGAAGGTCGTTCTATTGATAGAGATAAACTTTCCGAGACAGTCCGTAGCAATCAAGCCAGTGAAGCGTTAACAAGAGAAGGTCATCAAATACAAATTAGAGGGCAAAATATCTCCGCTCAAAACTCTATTAGATCTGCTAACTCTTCAGGAAGTAAGCCTGCATCTGTGCAAGAGTACGAGTACATGGTATCTCTTACCCCTGAGCAACGTAAGCAGTTTTTAGCGTTAAAAGGTAGGGGAGAGAGTGAATTACAACAGGCTCAGTTATCCAATGGGCAAACTGTAATGATTGATCCTAAAGCTCAAGGCGCAGGAGATTCTAAGTATTACAAGGGTTTCGACGCTAACGGTAATGTAGTCACCATTCCTGTCAATGCTTTATCAAGTGTGTCGTCTACAGCAAATAATGCATCAACCACACGCATGAATGAGGATTTATCTTTAATCGCAAATGCGCCTATATCTCAATTAAATGCTATCACTGGTATTACTGGAGGGACAGGAACAACGCCTATAACAGCTGACGCAGGAACTAGGACAGTAAATAGAGAGGCAAGATCTTTATATAATGCAGCTCAGCGTATACAAGGTAATATGCAAAATCAAGGTATTAGCGCAGCTAGAGAAATGGGTGCTAGTGGGATTAATACGGTTGCAGAAGCAAAAATGTTCTTCCAGTCAATGCCACAGCTTGATTATTCCAGCCCTGAAGCATTACAGAATTCGGTGAAAATAATTGACCAATACACGAAGGCATTTAATTCAAGGAATAACGCCAATCTAGGTGCACCATCAAACCAGAAATCAAGGCAACAAGCCCCTCAAGCAGCGATTCAAGCATTAAAGCAAGATCCATCATTAGCACCTCAATTCAAAGCTAAATACGGATATCTACCATAAGGATAATTACATGGCTAATTTCTTTGATCAATTTGATGAGCAAAAATTACCTAATGGTATGATTGAGAAAGGTAATATTGATATTCATAATCGGCCAGTGGTGAAAAATGAAGACGGTAGCATAAGTACCGTTAGGAGTTTGTCGGCAAACATTGATGGAATGGAGGTGTTAATACCCACGGTTAGTGATGATGGAAGGATCATGTCTGACGACGAAGCTATTGATAACTACCTAAGAACAGGTAAGCACTTAGGTATGTTTTCAACACCAGAAGACGCTACAGCTTATGCCGAAAGCTTACATAATCAACAAGCAGAAGAATACTTACCGCAAGAAAGTAATTTCTTTGATCAGTTCGACGCATCGGCACAACAAGAACAAGCGCCCCAATCAGCACCGCCAGAAAATAGCTACATCGCCGGCATGAAGCAAACCAACCAGAATCTTTCTCAAGGGTTACAGCAATCGTCTGAGGACGCCAAAAGTTTCCGTGAAAACGTAATAGATGCCTTCACTGGTGAAAGTAAAATGACTCCTGAAGTCCAAGGGCTAGAAGGAATCATGTCTTCGCCAGAAATGAATGCATTTAATACTGACGCAATGAAAGCGGCGTGGGTGCAAATGTTCGGCAACGACAACGACTTTGTAAAAGTGATCGGGAATATGGGAGGCAAGGTATCTCAAGATGAAAAGGGGAACCTGTTAGTTGACTTACCATCTGGCCGATATGCATTAAATAAGCCTGGTCTATCAGCTGAAGATGTTATGCCATTTATCGCGAACGCGGCCGCATTTACTCCAGCGGGAAGAGCATCAACTGTACTAGGTGCCACTGCGAAATCAGCAGGCACAGATTTAGCTCTACAATCGACTGTTAATATGGCTGGCGGTAGCGATATTAACCCGCTACAAACAGCATTATCAGCAGGGCTTGGAGGTGGGTTTAAAGCGGCGGAGAAGCTTATTAATAGTGGTTATCGGGTGGCAACCGGAAAACCAACGCAAGAGGCATCTGAGCTGTCAGAATTCGCTAAGCAGAATAATGTTCCTTTATACACAACTGACGTTGTACCTCCACAATCAAAAACTGGGAAGTTAGCTCAAGGGGCTGCTGAAAACATACCTTTTGCTGGTACGGCAGGTTTGCGTTCAAACCAACAAGAGGCGAGGAGTAAACTTGTTCGTGATTTCGCAGACAGGTTTGGAGAGTACGATCCTAGCCAAGTTGTTGAGAGTTTAAAGCGAAAAACATCAACAATAAAACAGGCGGCTGGCGAAAGGTTAGAGTCAATCCAGAATGCGTTATCTGGTGTGCCTATCACACCTAACCGAGCAATAAATCAGATTGATAGCGAAATATCTAAATTATCTAAACTTGGTGAGGTTGCTGACACACAGACCATCTCAAAATTGCAGTCTTACAGGAATGAGCTTGCATCTGGTAACGTTGATATTTCTCAACTAAGAGACTTAAGGACTCAATTTAGACAAGACGTTAAGGGTGAAAGAATGGCTATGCCTAATCGCTCTGACGCTGCGATAAATAGAGTTTATAAAGCCATGTCTGATGATGCTAGTGATGCAATATCAACAAACTTAGGCGCTGATGCTTTACGTAAATATAACCAAGCTAATGCTATCTATGCAGATGAAGCAAATAAAATATTAAATACTCGATTGAAGAATATCTTAACCAAAGGTGATTTAACTCCAGAGGTAGTTAACAATATTTTATTTAGTAAAAACAAATCTGAAATTAGGAGTTTATATAACTCAGTTGACACTCGTGGTCGCGCTCAAATGAGGAATGCCATTATTGGTAAAGCAATTGAGAAAGCGGGAGACTCTCCAGATCAGTTCTTGAGGCAACTAAATATCATGTCAAACCAAACAGGGATAGCATTTAGAGGTCAAGATGCTATTTATATAAATGGCTTGAAGAAGTATTTAGAAGCAACCAAACAAGCCGCAAAATCAGGTGTCACAACGCCGACTGGTCAGCAAGCAATTCCTTTCATACTTGGTTTAGGCGCGGCAATAAAACCATCAACCGCAATTGGCGCTGGAACTTATGGTGCACTGGCTCGCATTTATGAAAGTAAACCAGTTAGAGAAGCAGTGATGAGATTAGCAGGAACGCCAGCGGGAACAAGCAAGTTTGAAAAAGCTGTCTCTACAATCTCACAAAGTTTAAGTGCTGGCTCGCAGGCGAAAAATAGGGAGTAATAATAAATCTATTTTGATATTATGTTTAAATATTGAAAATACCTTATAGGTGCAGGCGTTATGAATCTAGAAAGAAGGAAGAATATATTTTTTCTTACTATTTTTTTAGCATGGCTTTATTGTTTTTTTGTGTTAGATGTGAGCCTAGATGATTACTCATGGCCAATCAGGATTGGATTTATTGGTGCAATATATACTTTTTACATGATTTTTATTATGTTCCCGTTTTACTCAGGAGAGTTAGATAAACAAATGTACATAAATAGTCACCTAACCAATGAGTTAAGTGATTTGAGAGATGAGTTATCCAGCCTTAAATGCAAATTGCAGATCATTGAAAGTGATATAGGTAAGTAAACAAATTTACATTTATAAATAACCGCTTAATTGCGGTTTTTTTACGTCCAAAATACACCAACTTTAATCTGGTGTGACTACTCACGCTTGGAGAAAGCAATGTCAGATATTATCCCTAATGTCGTAATTAGTATGCCTAGTCAATTATTCACTCTCGCAAGGAAATTTCAAGCGGCGAGTAATGGTAAGATTTTTATTGGTAAAATTGATACCGATCCAACATTACCAGAAAACCAAATTCAGGTTTATTTAGAAAATGAAGATGGTTCTCATGTTCCTGTACCTCAGCCTTTAATCATCAACCAAGCTGGATTTCCTGTTTTTGGTGGTCAGATTGCTAAGTTTGTGACAGTTGAGGGTCACAGTATGGCTGTGTATGACAGTTACGGAGCACAGCAACATTATTACCCTAACATATTGAAGTATGACCCTGATCAGTTAAGGAGTGAGTTAGAATCACCGTATGGATCTAATATTATTATGGCGGATGATAAATTCACAGTGGGTGAGGTTATTGAAAATGCTTGGAAAACTATTTCACTTGATTATTTTGTCAATGAAGATGGAAACTTTTTACAGAAAGCATCTGATTGGTGTAAAGAAAATAGATACGCATTGGTAATTCCTAAAGGTAAAACATATCAATACAGTGAGAGGGTAATATTTGAAGACATCACTTTACTCTGGGAGGGAACTTTAGAATTAATTCAGCCAATTGATTGTGGGATTGTGTTTCGTAGAAATGTAACAATGCCAACGTATGGTTATTTAAAAACATCTAAAACAATAGTGTTGCCAGATGACTATTATATGGTTGGATTATACAGTTGGAAGTCTCCTGATGGTTCACTAGGTTGTCAAGACAATATTATTTCTGGTCGATTAGATATTAGAAACGGGCATATCGATTATGATGGATGGGATCAAGGTAATGTTGATGATTATTCCAACCTAACAGGTGGTGGTGTATTAATGTTGGGAGGATCTTGGTTACGCCCATCACTAGGTGTAGATGAATCATCTTGGGAGAACGTTCATAGAAATGACTTAAAATTTTATGTGGATGGTTTTAGTTATGCGCTTACGCTACAAGGTATTTACGATTCCGAGAGTGTGAATGAGATATTTGGCTGGGTGAATGGAAACACTATCGACATTAGGGCTAGGAGAGCTAGAAAAAATTTACAATTATTACAATCAAACACTAATGGAATGACTAATGGTGGTGAAGTAAGTGCAAATATTATTATATGTGAGTTTCAATCAGATAAAAAACTAATTGACAAGTTTATATATTGTGAAGGTAATAGTAATAAATTTATAGTAAAGGGATGGGATATTAAATCAACTGATGGTGATATATTAATCCATTTCAGTAGAGGTAATAAACCTGATAATGGGACTCAGGAGTCAATTAATAATATCATTGAAATGATGGGGGCAACACTTAATGATGGTGAAGGGGTATTTAGTAAATTTATAAAGGAGGATAAGCCAGGTTTAAATAAAATAAACAATACTTCATTTGCTTTTAGAGATTTATTCCTAGAACATACTCCTTATGCTTTAAATTCTAGGTTATCTTCGCAGGGATATATTAGACATATAGATAACTTTTTTGGTAATTTTGCTTTAAGACCAAAATATAATATTTCTGTGTATAGAAATGGTAGTGAGTTTACTGTTAGTAAAAATATTTTAAATAAAGCGTTTGATGGAAATTTATCAACATTTGTTGAGCTTCCTGTGATAAGCGACGATAAATATGAAATAGTTCTAACAATGCAAAGTTCTTATCATCATTTTGCGCTAATAGGATCTGCCATTTATCATATTGAAAATTTAAACGGCTACTGTTCTATTGAAGCGTTAGATGTAAATGATAGGGTAATATATAAGTATCATTCTGAACTACAGTGTATAAATACAACGGGAACTAGAAATTTAGAGAGGACATTTAAAGTTAAGTATACTTTTTCTAAGCTAAATGGAAGCAATCATTTACGTATATGCTCTTTATTTTCTAGGACTCATAGTCACGATAATAGACATGGTATGGTTGGTAGTTCAGGGGGAGATATTTCTGGTCATTTAAGATTTTTAACAAAAGAAGCTTCCCCGGTTATTACCGATCAAAAGACAGGTCAGTTATGGGAAATACAAGCAGTAGATGGAGTTATAAAACTAGTCGCTTATTATCCATAAACGATAGCGCCCTTACGGGCGCTTAAAATATGTTAATTTATTTTTTTTAATATATACTCAACAACTATATTTGCTCCAAATATAGATAAATGACTGCTATCGGAATAAATAGGCTCACCATCTTTATCTAATAATATGCATTCATTCTCTTTACAAAGAACATCATTAGGATCGATAATAGTTACATTATTATATAATGTTTCAAGCTTTTTTAATTCATCATTAATAGATATTATTTTTCTTTCAGAGAATAACTCACAGCGTGTTATTATTCTATTTATAGGAAGATTATTCCTAGCAAGACATTCAAATGATGATTTCTCACTACCATTAGGTCTTCCAATTATATAATATTTCCTAAGGTGACCACCTATTTTTATTAATTCAGATAACTCATTGATAATGATAGAATCTGAATTATCTTTAATTTCTCTGCCAGTATTCTTATCAGTTAATTTATATGAACCCCATGACATGGATAGAATAACATTAGTTTTGGGATGCTCTTTCATAACTTTTATAAAATTGTCATATCTCAATTTACATAGCCTGTTATCATTGCTTTCAAATTTAGAATAATAATTTGGAGTTATGAAGCAGCCATCTTTAAAAATACCAATAGCTTTAAATCCACTTTTTTTAAAACTATTCATGTATTGACGACTAAAGCTATCACCAGTTATAATTGCTTGAGGATTATCATTATTGTCAATGTTAAATTCTTGAATAACGCTAGCTTGTTTTATAGCACTCCCACCAAAATACTCTCTATGAAACTCTTTGCTAGTCAATTTATATTTTTCATCTACTCTATTACCTACACCATCAATAGAAACGTAATAAGATACACCTACAGATAGAATCCAACATAATATTAACCCATAACTATAATCTCTTCTTTTCTCTATAATACTATAGATAATAAATGCAAGTAATATGGTAGATATAAAGTAAGTAAAAATAGAGATCTCTATATTTATTTTTTTAAAGAAAACAATAAAAGGCCAATGGATAAGATAAATAGAATAAGACCAAAGACCTATTTTTTGAAATGCTATATTTGATAATAAAGTTTTTTTACAATTAGCTAGAATACAAAGATACGCTCCAAAAACAGGCATCAATGCATTGTAACTAGGCCATGTATCAGTATCTGAAAAAATAAAGAATGATGTGATAATCAGGATTAATCCAAGTAACTCAATTATTCTTTTTTTATTTTCCTCTATTGATAATGGGAATAAAAACGCGATGCTACCAAAAAGCATTTCCCACCCTCTAGTGTAAATCATGAAGTAAGAAAGGGTTTTATTTATGGACGAGAAATACACACAAAAGACAAAGATTATGATGGCAGAGATTACAACAATTTTTTTCAGTGTATTTATTGAAAATAATTTTGATAAAATAATTAATACTATTGGATATACTATGTAGAATTGCCATTCTACTGATAATGACCATGTATGTAAAAATAGCTTGCTAAAAGAGTCTGCATCAAAATATCCAGCTTCATTGGCATAAGTGATATTAGATATAAAAAGTAAACTAGAAAGTCCATGCTTACCGACTAACTGATATGTTAATGGTTCAAAAAATAAATAACCAAGCGCCAATACAATGGATATGACGGTTACTAACGCTGGAACTATACGTCTAGCTCTTGCTTTTAAAAAACTCCAGAGAGAAAAATTATTGCTTTCTAATCCTCTAAATATAATTGATGTCATTAAAAAACCAGATATGACAAAAAATACATCAACACCAGCAAAACCACCAGGTACCAACCCTTGATTAAAATGGAATAACATAACGGATAAGACAGCAATAGCTCTTAATCCATTAATATCAGCTCTAAACTTTTTACTTTGCATGTTTTATTTACTTTGTGATCTATTAATAAACTTTCAGAATGATATCACTCAATTAGGTGGAGATCACCAATCACTCACTCTTCAAATACTGCACCGATTTTCCATCTGGCAACTTTTTACTTCTCTCACGATAAAACGCCAATCGTTCATTAAAGTACGCCCTCAAATGTGCTGGTTGTTTTCGTTCAACTTCGGACGCAACAACTGGCATGTTGAGTCGTTCTTTATATGCGACACCACTTGCTGCCAAATCTACATTAATCTTGTCTTTTTCTTCTTGAGTTAGGTTTGCGAGGTTCATAACAGATCCAGTTAGTTTTTGGAGAGTATAGCAGGGTGGGAGAATTGATGGGACGAATTTGGGACAAGCGACATGAAGTAGCATAAGGCAACTTCAAGTAACTTTAGGTAAGGTGGGACGTGTGAACGCTTGGTGAGACTGTATTTAGTTGATATTAAAGCATAATTCTACGCTCTTCTAAGCCGTAGGTCACAGGTTCGAATCCTGTAGGGCGTACCATTTAAAATCAAACACTTACACTCATTTTAAATTCTCTACTTTTCTTAAGTGGGACGTATTTGGGACGCAAGAGCCAAAAATATTGTCTATTTGCTTTGCATGTTCAGTTAAATGATTAGGCGCTAGGTGAGCATACCTTCTAACCATATCAACTGATTCCCATCCACCCATTTCTTGTAATACTGAAAGCGGAACTCCGGACTGAATTAACCAGCTCGCCCATGTGTGGCGCAGATCATGAAAACGGAAGTTTTCTATTCCTGCTCTTTTTAACGCTGCTCTCCATGCTGTGTTAGAATCAACTCGCATTTTCCTAACGATTGGCGTTAATGTTCCGTCTGGTCTCTTCTTTGATTCAGTATGAACAAATACCCATTTGTGATGGTTTCCTATTTGCTCCTTAAGATCCTGACACGCAGTGTCATTTAAAGCTACGCTGATGATAATGCATCTCTTGTTATAAATGGCAATAATTTTGACTGTAAACACTTAAAACCCTGCAAAGGGCTGGTTAAGTTTGATAATAATGAATTACAAGAGTTAATAATATATTCTAAAAAATATAGCGAATTAGCGCTCATTGATAATGATAAAAATTATTGTTAATAAAATTAAAAATTCTAAGCTTGTTTTTGTTGAACTCCCCATTGAAGGTAAGGGAACACAGCAGTTTAAATTCAAAACAGCCGGCTTAAAATGGGAAGTAGAGCAATAGCAATACCTCATCATTTCATCATTGGCTGAATTTTATTATTTGATGAGTTCAACCTCTTACTTATCTGCACTATTAAACTAATATCCTATCGTGATAGCTTTCTGTTGATAAAATAGTCATATTATTTCGGATTCAAAATTACGAGATACCATAAGATTACAATCAAGACACTAGACAAATTCTATGCCTGTTATTGGGCATAAAACTATTGCGGCAATTAGAAGGCTAAATATCAATGGTCACGGTCTGAAATGGGAGACTAGTGAAGGGAAGTTAGTCATCGGCAAAGGCAGCGATAGGTATATTGTAATTATTGGTAGTAAAAAGCTCTTCTTATCACTCGATAGTACTCAGGCTGGTTATGGGATTCGGTATTGGTATTTATGCCCTCATTGTTCTAAGAGAAGGGCTGAGCTTTACCTTGGAGGTGAGGACTTAGCTTGCAGAGAATGTTGGAAGCTTCATTATGCCAGCCAGAGCGAAAGCAGCATTGACCGATTAAGACGCAAGGTGCGAGTAGGTCGTTTTGCTATTTGGGGTTATAGCCCTAATGTTAGTAACCTAACCAAGCATGTATATTCTTTCGGTAAACCCAAAGGCATGAGATGGGAGAAATTCAGGGAGAAAGTAGCGGAACAGGCAAGATTAGAGGATTCTTACTGGCAGGCGTTTATACCATGTGTAGATAAATTAACGACAAATATTAAGATAACTAGTGCTTAATATATTTAAAAGGGCAGAAATCTGACTTTAACTTAGATACTTTCGTGAACAGTACACGCGTAAGTGAAATGACTTTTTACACATGTTAAAAATGATGATTTATACATCCCACAGAAAATAGTTTTCGGACACGTTAGAAAGACTGTAAATAGAGGCTGATAGAGACAAATATAAATATTAAATCCTAACAAATCCTAACAAATCCTAACGTTTTTCTAATGCCTAGATCCTAAGTTTTCCTAAGGTTTTATCGGTACTAAATCTTTGGATATCTTCGGTAAATGCTAACATTTGATAATGTTTCAGATGATAAGGGGTGATAAGGTAAATTGCGCATTCAATGCTAAAATTTGCTAAGGTTTTACTATCCACTTAGTATTATGATTAGATAGCTGATAACTTCAGTATATGTTGGGAGTATCTGTAATGATAAAACTAATTTGAGAATAGAAATGCTAATAAATAAATTAAAAAATAAAAATGAATCACCAGAAGACATTATAGAGAATTTGATATATGCCTATCAAAACTCAAGAGAAACATATGTTGAAAACAAGAGAGTGTTTCGTGGGCGTAATCATTCTGTCTCGGGTATTTTTGAAGATCTATTTGCTGATTATTTATCAAAAAATTTACCTGATAGTAATCAATATTTCGTAGACCAGCAATTGTTTTCATCAGCAGCAAATATACGATTTTTCCCAGACATATTGATTGTGAATGATAAAATAAGTGGCGATATCATAGACTTAAAGCTTGATTTTGGATGGTCTAGAAATGATGTTTTTGCATTTTGTGATATGTGGAATAAAAAAATAGATAAATTAAAAGGAACGAGTTTCACTTTCAATGATGGGATAACTAAAGAAAAAAAGAATGGTTTTTTTTCTGATAATTTAAAATATCATGTAGTAGTTTCGACAAAATTAAATAATGGAAGTAATTTTATTGAAATAAAAGATAAAGTGACAAAAAATTTGGAGCATGTTGAGTTATATATACTCACTGACAAGGTACATCCGAATGATTACAATAGCACTGCCGAAGAACGGGTAAAAAATATACATATATGCATGAGTGAATTTTCAAGGTTAATGAATAATTTATCATAATAATATAATTCTTTTAGTTCTTAACGGACAAAAATATAGTTTAAATTGTCCGTTATTATAGATAGCAAAATTCGGTGATAACAAATTTTATACGTTAAAATCAATAGTTGCTTTAGTCCTGCAAATAATTCAATTTATTTACTATATTCTTGTGACGCCTCCATGCAGAATAGATATCTTTATCCCACGCTTTACCTGCCTTAGTTTGATAGCCTGCCTCATTAATCCGTTTAGCAATAATGCGCCCATTGGCTACACCCTCAGACAGTACAGAATTAACCACAGAAATGACAGCAGACTCATTATAGGTATAAGGTGGGATATCTGCCTTGCCAGCAATTAAAGATGCGAAAGACGATTCTAGGCGTTCCACCAGCGACAGTATGCGAGCGTCAGGATTACTGTCTGGGCGGTTTAGCTTCTCCTTGATAGCAGAGACTATCCATGCTGTTTTATCGCTACCAGAGTTCGATGCAGCATCATTAAACAGGGTTTGTAGTTCAGCAGGGAGACGAAAGGCAATAATATTAGATTTACTTATGATAATAGTCCGTTATTAACTCAGTGAGCGCTTATTATATCAGCGTATAACACTGTTATACAGATTAGAAAATATATCATTGCTAGTGGATTTAACGAATAAGTCCATAACTTAAAGTTAGAGTAACCTACTGTAAAACAAGCAAAGCGTATTCTTGCGCCTTGTAACGGATTGAATACATAGCAAAGCTCAAAAATGAGTGCTGTACTATGGTGGTTATCGCCATAGTCGGAAAGGGTAACAGTTGAAATGCTACCCTTGGTATCAAAACCACAAATTAGTGATTTTAGCTAAAGTAGATAAATATTAGCCAATACAGCTAATCACATAAACATAGTGGTACTATGATGATCCGTTGGCTTTCAAACGTGAGGTATCCACTAAGGTATCCACCGAAAAGGCTATATTTTATTGGATACTTTACTCGCTAAATGTTGACAATTGTTAACATCAGAACCAGACAAAACCTGACATCATTTACTTATTTTAGGTACGCAATAAATACGTATTTAATTCTCGCAATTCGCTATTTTTAAATAAAATCATGATCTTGTGGAAAAGTACGCAGCAAAATGATATTGCTCGCATCGGTAACTATTTGATTATCCCGAGACCGTCACTTTGGGCTTGCATTGAGATAGCGTATTTCAATCTGCTAACGTAGTTGCCATTTTGATGGTTGCCACTCTGGTTGCCAGCAAAACAGCATGTTTTATACTAGTGGAATGATGGGCTTTGATCATTCCAATTCAGCACAATCAAGGTATAGCGATAATCACAACACCTTTGAGGTATAGCCATGTTACAACGTGAAGCAATAGAAGCCGTTATGATGGAGTTAGCCCACCAGCAAGGGCAATCACTCAACGGACGCGATAGGTTGGACATTAGAACAGGTGTAGCACAGACAATACAGGCTAAAGAACGTCACAGACGAAGAATGACAGCACCTACCTACAAGTGGACTAAGCCAGCACTAAAACGATGATAGGTTATAGTTGCTCAAAATAGTGAAATGCTCTCATCAGTTCTTCTTCATTTTTGGGCTGTTCCATATCGACGCTTGTAGAGCTTTTAATGAGAGCAAATAACTCTATTCTGGTTATCCCTAGTCTTAATGCGACATGATTAGCGCAGCTTCTAGCATTTGAGGCTCTTTGGTTTAAAGGTAATTCAGGATTAATAACTTTCGCCCTAGAACTATTGTGTGACATAAATTAACACTCAACAAATTTTGCATTAGTTATTGTAGCATTAAGAGGCTCTAATATCGGAGGCTCGTCACTGGCCGGCAATATTCTAATCATGGCCATGAGATAAAAGCAACCACAGGACAAATTTATCCTCTGAGTATTAATTCCACAATGCAAATAAGCACTCTTAATAAATATCAATAAGTTACTGCCTATTGCCATTGGTCACTGAAACGATGACCAATGAGCTTTAATCTGGTTTTGTGACAGAATTAAGTATCATCAATCAGTTGTATTTTGATTCCGTCGATTTACCGGAATTAAGCATAATCAACAGGTTATATCTACATACGGGATAATCCCGTATCATCATGGATAAATTAACGTTTAGATCACCCCTATAAGTTGGAATTATTATCCGATCTTCCAGAGTCCCATTAGCATTTTATTTTAACTAATGGCTTATATTGTGATGGTATCAAGATGAATAAACCAGAAATGAGAAAAACAAAGTTAATCAAGATCACCACATCAGGAACGGTAATAAAAGCCCCTGAGCGAGTTAAAACAGCGACAGGTAAAGTTATGGCCACGATGACTATTCAGGCTGAGAGTGACAAGCGTAGCCCGTACCCATTAAAGATAGTGGCATTCGATATTAACGCGCTGGAGTTAATGACCTGCCAGAAAGGAAATAAAGTCACGGCTACAGGTCGCTATGAATGGTTTAATGGTTATCAGCTAACAGGGGCGCAGATAGTTGCTGGTTAGTAAAACTTAGTATCAATAGTTACATTAGGCTACTGGCTTACTTATACGCTTGACGTTAATGTTATATAAATTAATTTCTATAAGTCCGAATTGAACATGGTTAAATGTACGCTAAAGTTAGTTGTATCAAAACTTACATGATGAATGAGATAAAAATATCCAGCAATTATAGGTAACTATATAAGATGTTTTTGTTGGTCTAATGGCATATTTTCTCTGTATTTATTCGCTTCTGGCATTTTAGCCTTATAGGTTAGATTCAATGTGGGTCGATAGACTTGCTTGGATAACAACCTAAGAGAAAGCTTAAAATGAATGATACAGATTTAATACTAGAAACTGATGTTTACAAATGGTTAGGACTGAAGCGTACGGCATTATGGCGACTAAAAAAGAAGCATGAATTTCCTCTCCCTGTTTTAAACCGACCAGCCAAATACCGTAAATCATTAATTCAAAAGTGGCTTGATGATGGTGGGGTAAATAGAAAAAAATGAACACAGATTGAATCATAATCTCGTATTTATAATTCAGTTGAGCTACTTCGAAAAGTTCGGGGTAGTTCCTGCTAATCAAAGAGGATAGTTTAGAATATGATTCACTTTTCACAGTAAAGGGAATATAGCGCATTGCCTAAGCTTTCTTAATCTATTGTGCATAGAAAATTAGCTGAGTACGATGAAATATTTCATTATTTGCAACTATAAATCCTATTGATGATATTTTTACAATGCTGGTGGCTTTGGGAAAACTGAAGCCTGAACCTCTTAACTTTTGAGTCACAAAATAAAAAGGGGGTATAATTGGGGGCATAACATGAAATTGAATGAAATTAAGATGTTTATAATCAATGTTATATAGCTTTATATTGAATCCTGTAGGGTACCATTTAAAATCAACACCTTATGCGATTTTTAAAAAAATCTGCGAGATATGCGGGTCAAGTAACGGGTCAAATTAGCATTACCATTTTTCGCTTTTAACCCACTCTTCATAGACATGTTCAGGCCAACCTAAAAATGTACCACCTTTCGTTTTTTGTGGTTTTGGAAACTCCTTTCTCTTTGCATACATTCTCCATAACGTAGTTTTACTTTTCTCTGTCAACTAAATTGGGCTGTGTTGATAACAGTATTGAAACGCCACTCGATGTTAATAAACAGTCACTTATTTGGGACGACTCTGCAGTTATAGAGGACGGTTCTATTCTCGTGAGAATACGTGAGATAGAAGAAGCACAGAAAGCGGAAAAAATGCAGACAGAAAGAAGAGGAAGAAAGCTAGGATAGCATAAATAACATTCATTCATATTAATATAAAAAGATAATCACAATATAATAAATCTTTATATTGTGATTATCAATTATTCTAAAAATTAGACACCAAAGTTAAAAGTGAGAACAGCCTCCCCGATAAAATCTAAACCATTAGATAAATCTATTCCTTTTTTACTTAATTCATCTTTAGATAAAATAAAGGTGCCATTTGAATTACCATGCCTGAAATTTGATTGGAAAACTTCACCTGGAATTAGAGCCAGGGCGTTTTTATCAACGCCTGATTGTTGTTCTGATGTCCAACCATTAGTTGGCCCTTTGTATAGGACGTTGTTGTAGCTTTTTCCTGTAATAGCAACATCGTTTGCCCGTGAAATAAATGCTGGCTTACCATCGACCGTAGCATCACTCCATATGAAATCAGCCGCTCCAACTGTATTTTCAGGATTTGCTTTATCAACTAAATGAAACCATTCTGACGTATTATTAACACTTAATTCCGTGTCACCATAAGTATCAGACGCAACAAATGTTAAATATGTTTTTGCATCGCATTCAACCGTAACGACATTATGAGCTACAATGCCAGAGTAAGAGTAAATTTTCGATTGAGGGATAAGTGATGGGCTTATTCTTCCATAATCAAAAAGGACATCACTTTGTGTCGCCCCATTAATAGTACAAGTTGGCGGCTTAATATCACCGTTGATTTTTAAGTTAGCTACAGGGGATTTAGCCAATACTGGCGTTGACATTATAGCCAACATAGTAAGGCTAAGTAATACTTTTTTCATAAAATTATTCCTTTTTAGAGGATAAATAACAAAGTAATATTATATAATACACCTTCTGTTTATTTATTTAATGTTAAAAGAATATGTATTTTTAATATGTCTAATTAAGACTTTCTTAAAGTGAGTTTATTTTACTATCCGATATTCTTTAAAAGAAAGAATTAAAAATAGAGTGTTAACTTAGATGTGTTAAGTGTGGGTTTTATATTGATTAAATAAGACGTGTAATTAGATACTCTTATTTTGATGGTTTTATATTGCCATATAAATATAATTAAATTAACAAAATTTAGAGCACTTATCTTTAATAAAATCCTCTTCTTTATTTTTTTCTTGCTATAAGCCCTTGTGATGGTTAAATAGAATTGTAAATTTTTTTTTAATTATCATAAGGGCTTTTTGATGAAAAAAATATTTATGGTTGCCGTTATATCTTCCTTATTAGTTGGCTGTAAGGTTGATTTAGAAACGAAAATAAATACAGATAACTTATTGTCTAGTGAGCAAAATATTGTTAAAGGAAATATTAATTTCGAAGTCTCTTCATGTAATGATTTTGAAGACTCAAGGAAAGAGTCTAAATCATTGATAGAATTAAAAAATAAAGTTCCTGAGATTTTCAGAGATGCGGAATATGTTGAATGTTATAAGCAAAAACTTAATTCATTCGCCCATTTCTCAATACCTGTTGGTGTTGGCAAGGTTGAAGACGGCCAAAACACTGTTGATACGGATCTAATGGTCTTCTCTTACAAAGAGATATTGGCGGGGGTTTATGCTTCAGAAGGGGTAATTAAAAGGATCAAGCAAGCAGAAAAAAATTCACATCAAAAGATGGATTTTAGTATCAGCATTATTCTTATGCCCGGTAACGTGAAAATGGATAAGGTAGTTGCGTTAGGCGTGACATTTACAGGAGATACATCTAAAAATGATCCAGTATTAATAAGCAGAATTAAATTTGGCAATAAACCACTGACTTTTAAATTATCAGATGTGTCAGTAAACCAATTAATGCAATACGGTATGGTTCCATTCTTAGTAACTCCTGAATATTTCACACTATATAAGTAACAGATATATCATCATATTAAAGCCCTTTAACGGTGAGTTGGGGCTTAATTATGATGAGTAAATAGTTAGTCATTGACAAGTTGGCATTGGAATTAAAATAGTTTTTGGACACCTTAGAAAACCCATAAAGACGGTCTAAAAAATTGATATACAGAACATCAATAACGCACTGTGCACTGATAACGGGTTATTAGTCGCCAATCAATGAGGTAAAAATCTTCTGATAAATTGCACGTACAAGGCTCTGTTTTTTCAGGTTATAATCTTGAGTCGTCTTTACATTATGCTTAGCAAACTGTTTAATCGTCGCATAATTGGCTAAATCATCAGGATGTGTTGTTAACCATTGCTTGAATAATAGGTGGCGCCAATGTTCGGGACAATTTTTTCCAAATACATGTAAGTTAACCATCGGATTACTCAGTTTAAGCATACGGTGCTGATACCATGAAGGTTCACGAATAATGAGTTCATAGCCCAATGCCTCTAATTGAGGAATATAAGATGATTCATCTTTAGGATTTTCTATAATTAAATCGATATCGATTATTGGCTTAGTAGCCAATCCTGCAACCGCAGTAGATCCTATGTGCTCAATTGATAATGCTATATCTGACAATGCATTCTGAATTAACGATTTTTGTTCATTAAATTGTATAAGCCAATTAGGATTATGGGGGACAATTTCAATGTGTATTTGGGCAGGTTTCCCTTTAACCCAAGGGTTTTCCGTCGGATCACCTTCTTCAAAAGTGCAAATATCCATTTTTTGTTGTGGTGTAAATTGATCTTTAAACATGACAATATCTAATCCCATAAAATATCAAAATTAACATGTTAGGTAATGATGTTACTATTATCACTTTTACCTAAGAGCTGTAAATCGATAGTTTATTAATATTGACATAAAAAGATAATCACAATACAAAAATTAATTTCATTATATTGTGATTATCAATTATTTTTTAGGTTTAGACACCAAAGTTAAAAGTGAGAACAGCCTCGCCGATAAAATCTAATCCGTTAGAAATATCTATGCCTTTTTTATTTAATGAATCTTTAGATAAAATAAATGCAGAAGATGCTTTCCCTGCTGAAATGCTGGTAGAAAAAATCTGACCTGGCATTAAATCTAAACTATTTTTATCTACATTTTCTTGTTGTTTTGTCGTCCAACCATTAGTGACTTCTTTAACTATAACAGTTTTATTATCTGAAAAACCTACCGTTGCATCATTTGCCCGGCTAATAAATGCGGGTTTTCCGTCTACAGTCACATTGTACCAAACGAATAGTATTCCCCCCACGGAAGTGTCTACCTGGTCTTTATTAACCAGGTGAAATATCCCACTAGCTTTAGTTTTACTGGTTTGATCAAGATCAAGCTGACTGTTTACATAAGTATCAGTGGCTTTAAATGTAAGATAAGTGTTTGCATCGCATTCAATAGTGACGTTAGTCGAGGTTGTATTATGAGGATATATATAATTTGATGATTTAGGGATCAACGATGGACTAATTTTACCTAAATCAAAAATAACATCACTTTGTGTTGCGCCATTAATAGTACAAGTTGGTGGTTTGATATCACCATTGATTTTCAAATTAGCGATAGGCGTTTTAGCCAATACTGGCGTTGATATTACAGTCAGCATAACAAGACTGAGTAATGTTTTTTTCATATAATTATTCCTTTTTATAAAGTAGACAACAAACTAATATACATATGATACACCTTTTATTTATTTAATTAATAATGAGTAAGTATATATTTCTAATTTCTCTAATTAAGACTTTCTTAATTTGATGTTATTTTAATAGTAGGTTTCATTTAAATAATTCAAGTTGAACTTTTTATTTTTAATAGGTTGGATGTGGCAGTGAAATTATGATAAATAACGTATCTTATTTTGATTTTCTTATTTGAACTCTATGATCTTCCTATCAATATTTAATTAAATTAATAATTCATTTAAATAGAACTCGATAATAAGTATTTATTATAGGCATAATAGATAGCGAGATTATGCCACAATAATGTATAACTCATATATGATTTGACGTATGTGTTTGATGGGGGTATTTTTAAGCTAAAGATCGTAAAGGGGGATACATGAAACCATTACAACTGTTTAAAATTTTAGGTGATCAAACCAGACTAGATATCGTATTGCTTTTAAAAGCATCTGGTGAGCTATGTGTTTGTGATATCTATACTGCGTTAAATTTATCGCAACCCAAGACATCTCGACACTTAGCTATGCTGAGAGAGTCGGGTCTTTTGCTCGATTCGAAGCAAGGCAAATGGGTTCATTATCGATTATCTCCTGTATTACTGCCGTGGGTGAAAAGTATCATTGATATAACTTATACCACAGAGAAAAATAGAGTTGCAGATTTACTCAAGATCCTAGAGAAAAAAGAGTCTGGTCATCGTTGTTCTGTGTAAAAAATTTAACTAAATATATTCGAAAAAACATATATGATTAGGTGTGTGTGAATGCACCTTTTAAACGAGGTTGTTATGTTTGTTGCTGCATTAATTTTTGTTTTAACGATCACCTTGGTTATCTGGCAGCCGAAAGGGTTGGGTATTGGTTGGAGTGCAACGGCCGGCGCTATATTGGCACTCCTTTTTGGTGTGATCAGTTTTCAAGATATTCCGACTGTTTGGAACATTGTGTGGAATGCCACAGCGACATTTGTTGCAGTAATTATTATTAGCCTACTTTTAGATGAAAGTGGCTTTTTTGAATGGGCGGCATTACATGTTGCCAAGTGGGGTGGTGGGAAAGGAAGATTACTATTCAGTTATATCGTGCTACTTGGTGCAATGGTTGCTGCTTTATTTGCTAATGATGGTGCAGCATTGATACTAACACCTATTGTGATTGCGATGTTACTTGCACTTGGTTTCAACAAAGGTACGACATTAGCCTTTGTTATGGCAGCTGGGTTTATCGCAGACACAGCGAGCTTGCCGCTGATTGTTTCGAACCTCGTGAATATCGTTTCTGCGGACTTCTTTAATATTGGATTTACTGAATATGCATCAATTATGGTGCCAGTCGATATTGCGGGAATTGTTGCAACGCTTGTGATGCTACATTGGTTTTTCCGTAAAGATATTCCTAACCAATATGATGTTAAAAAGCTGAGTGAGCCAGCTTTAGCTATTAAGGATATGACTACGTTTAAAGCAGGTTGGCTTGTATTGTTGTTATTGCTCATTGGTTTTTTTATTTTAGAGCCATTAGGCATTCCTGTTAGTGCAATAGCGGCAATTGGCGCTTTAATTCTTTGGGTAATTGCAGCCAAAGGCCGTACGATTAATACTAAAAAAGTGTTGCGTGGCGCACCGTGGCAAATCGTCATTTTCTCTTTAGGTATGTACTTGGTTGTTTATGGTTTAAGAAATGCAGGATTAACTAATTATCTTTCTGAAATACTTAATTACCTTGCTGATAAAGGGTTATGGATAGCAACAATTGGTACGGGATTTATTACCGCCTTTTTATCATCAATAATGAATAATATGCCAACGGTATTAATTGGTGCTCTATCCATTGAAGGAAGTGACGCGACAGGGGTAATTCAACAAGCGATGATTTATGCCAATGTGATTGGTGCTGATTTGGGGCCAAAAATTACACCAATAGGTAGCTTGGCAACATTATTGTGGCTACATGTTTTATCACAAAAAAATATGACGATCACATGGGGATATTATTTCAAAACAGGGATCATCATGACTATCCCTGTGCTCATTGTTACACTCGTTGCTTTAGTGCTTCGGCTTTCACTGTTTAATTAAGAGCAACACAGTGACTATCACCTGTTAAATTGTGACGTTTTGCTCTATCAACTTGTTTTGATTCGTAATAGTGGCGTTGCCAAATGATAAATAATCATCGGTTCAACGCCACTTATTAAATATAGTATTTTTAGATCTCAATTATTTTTGTACCAATCAATGTCGCTTTTCCACCAACTTGAACGCGAGTGACGTTTTTTGCTGTCGAATCAATAAATACGTCAATTAAAGAAGAGCATTGCATTGCTCTACCTTGTTCGAACAAAAATTGCCTTTTGTTTGGCAAAAGGTGATGAACAAGATAACACCCTAAAGCACCGCTTGAGCTACCTGTGGCTGATTCTTCGTTAATGCCATAGCGTGGTGCAAAGTTTCGGCAGTGGGCAGTAATATTTTGATCATGACTAAGTTCAAAGACATGAAAGCCGATAGTATCAAATTTATGGCTTAAAGCAGTGATAGCTTGATAGTCAGGCTGTAAAGCATCTAAATAGCCAAATTGTACGGGAACAAAAATATCGTTTAATCCTGTTGAGACAATCTCTATTGGTAAATCTGTCTTTTCTATCACTTCAGGTAGAATGCCCAGCGCCTTTGCGACATCGTTAACACAAGGCCCCTTACGGGTAATAGGAAGCGTTTGTTCCATCACAATATTATCGTGATTAATGGTAACGGTTAAAATTCCTGCCTTGGTTTTTTGGCTATAATCGCCAGGTTTGAGTAACTTAAGCGATGACAGAGTGAAAAAAACCGCTAATGTTGCATGCCCACAAAAATCAACTTCTCCTTCAGCAGTAAAAAAATCTACTTTAAAATCAGTGTCATCACCCGAATAGACAAATGCCGTTTCAGAAAATCCAACTTGTTGAGCAATGGCGATTTTTTGTTCTGTCGTTAGCTTGGGAGGATTGAGAACGACTCCGGCAGGGTTGCCACCGCAATGATCACGAGTAAATGAGTTTACCAAGTATACCTTGATACTGTTTTTCATTGATTGTGCGACTTGATTTTGCATTTACTCACCGTGTTTGAGGCTAACCGATTGATTTATAGTTATTAAATAATGGGATAGCAGTACTTAATAGATAATTAATTTTGATGATGGGTAGGGCGTTATTTTTTAAGCAATTTGAATTATATAAATATCTAGTCTGAAAGAACAACACACTATTGAAATAAGCATCAATACGCATCTCTAAAATAGAGGAAAAGATTAACATTATTCCAACGTTATTTATCTGCCTGAATATTCTTTGATCAAAAAGTGCGTTAATAGATGAAATTATATTAACACCGCTATGATAAAAAACGCCATGATAATAGCTTTTTTAGTGAAAAATTTTGTATCAATGGTTATTTTTCTATCAGTTATTATGAACTTGATTTATATAAACCTAATGAAAATATTAAATTTTTTATTAAAAAAATTATTTTAATCCAATAATGCCTTAAATATTAACATCTTGAATCAATTGCTTACATTTTGAATATATTAGCTCATTCATATACTATTCACCAAAAAAATAATCACAACTGGTTTACTATTGCGTTACAAATAGAATAAAATGCCGTGATTATATAATGATAATTATTCACTGCATGAAAGGAATTGTTTCGAAATGGCAATAAGTAGAAGAAAATTTATTCTTGGTGGCACAGTGGTTGCTGTTGCTGCAGGCGCTGGGATTTTAACACCTATGTTAACGCGAGAAGGGCGTTTTGTTCCTGGTACGCCGAGACATGGTTTTGTTGAGGGAACTGGCGGTCCATTACCGAAACAAGATGATGTTGTTGTAATTGGTGCGGGTATTTTAGGTATCATGACCGCGATTAACCTTGCTGAGCGTGGCTTATCTGTCACAATCGTTGAAAAAGGAAATATTGCCGGCGAACAATCATCTCGATTCTATGGTCAAGCTATTAGCTATAAAATGCCAGATGAAACCTTCTTATTACATCACCTCGGGAAGCACCGCTGGCGTGAGATGAACGCTAAAGTTGGTATTGATACCACTTATCGTACACAAGGTCGTGTAGAAGTTCCTTTAGATGAAGAAGATTTAGAAAACGTAAGAAAATGGATTGATGCTAAAAGCAAAGATGTTGGCTCAGACATTCCATTTAGAACAAAAATGATTGAAGGCGCTGAGTTAAAACAGCGTTTACGTGGCGCTACCACTGATTGGAAAATTGCTGGTTTCGAAGAAGACTCAGGAAGTTTCGATCCTGAAGTTGCGACTTTTGTGATGGCAGAATATGCCAAAAAAATGGGTATCAAAATTTTCACAAACTGTGCAGCCCGTGGTTTAGAAACGCAAGCTGGTGTTATTTCTGATGTTGTAACAGAAAAAGGACCAATTAAAACCTCTCGTGTTGTTGTCGCCGGTGGTGTTTGGTCACGTTTATTTATGCAGAACCTAAATGTTGATGTACCAACATTACCTGCTTATCAATCACAGCAATTAATTAGCGCAGCACCAAATGCGCCAGGTGGAAACGTTGCTTTACCCGGCGGAATTTTCTTTCGTGAACAAGCGGATGGAACGTATGCAACTTCTCCTCGTGTCATTGTTGCTCCGGTAGTAAAAGAATCATTTACTTACGGCTATAAATATTTACCTCTGCTGGCTTTACCTGATTTCCCAGTACATATTTCGTTAAATGAGCAGTTGATTAATTCCTTTATGCAATCAACACATTGGGATCTTAATGAAGAGTCGCCATTTGAAAAATATCGTGATATGACCGCTCTGCCTGATCTGCCAGAATTAAATGCCTCACTGGAAAAACTGAAAAAAGAGTTCCCAGCATTTAAAGAATCAACGTTAATTGATCAGTGGAGTGGTGCGATGGCGATTGCACCAGATGAAAACCCAATTATCTCTGATGTTAAAGAGTATCCAGGTCTAGTTATTAATACTGCAACAGGTTGGGGAATGACTGAAAGCCCTGTATCAGCAGAAATTACAGCAGATTTATTATTAGGCAAAAAACCAGTATTAGATGCCAAACCATTTAGTCTGTATCGTTTCTAACTCTTTTTTTTGATAAGAAATGAAAGCCCTCTAATAAACCGCTCTGTTATTAACGGCGGTTTAAAAAGAGGGCTTAGTTATTTAATATTTAGTCAAGGTAAGACAACGGCCAATGTTTAAAGTAAATGTGATTAGCTTGCCAATCTACTTTTTCTACATTGTCACTGAGCAAATATTTAGCTACCGTAAAGGCAAATTCAAAGCTAACACCTAATCCTTTGGCACTGATAAATTTCCCATCAACAACAACATCTTGGTCAAGATAATGACCATCATCATATTTATCAGCAAGTTTATCACCAGTGCTGTAATAACGACCTTCAAGAAGATGATGTGCTGCTAATACTTTTGCACCGGAAGAGCATAGAGCACAAATGTATTTGTCTTGTGCAATATGGCGTTTAATAAAATCAATCACGAGTGAATTTGCACATAGACGATCTGTACCTTTAGGACCACCCGGCATCATTACTGCGTCATAACTGTGTGTGAATTTTTCGGTTAATAGGTAATCAGCACTGATCTTAGTGTTAAAATAGGTGTTTAATACCAGTGTATCCATGCAAGAAAGTACATCTACATGAATATCAAGGCGACGCATGATATCAATAAAAACAACCGCTTCACCTTCTTCAAAACCATCAGCCAATAAAACGGCAACCTGTTTCATTTTGTTTATCCTTTATTCTTAAGTAATGAATGGATATTTTGAATATTGCGAGCAATAGTCTGTTTGTCTTGATTATCAATTGCCTCAGTAGTAGCAATCCAACTGCCACCACATGCGATAACTTGCCCGATAGCGAGGTAATCACTAACATTGTTTAGACTAATTCCTCCAGTAGGCATAAATTGAACTTGAGAGTAAGGTGCCGCCATTGCTTTTAGCATTTTTACTCCACCAGAAGCTTCTGCTGGGAAAAATTTTAGCAAGGTTAAACCCCGCTCAAGAGCAACTTCAATTTGGCTTGGGTTATTTATTCCAGGCACAATATCAATGCCATTATGAAGGCAATAATCGACGGTTTTTGGATTATAACCGGGAGAAATAACAAAGCTTGCACCCGCTTCTTTTGCTATATCAGCTTGTTGCGCTGTTAATACGGTACCCGCACAAAGAATAAGCTCAGGAAAGTGTTCTCTCATCAGCTTTATTGCTTTGGCGGCTGCTGGAGTACGAAAGGTAATTTCAGCAATAGGTAATTGATTTTGGGTTAGTATTTCACCCAGCCAAATTGCATCTTCGGCGCGATTAATTTGGATCACGGGGATCACTTTCAGTACTGAAAGTGTATCAACAATTGACTGTCTCATGGTTATCCTTGATGAGTGAATAGAATGAATCAGTGATGTTATGGGGAATAATGGCGCCATGATGTTGGATAACTAATCCTGCTAATGTATTTCCCCATAAACAACATGTAGGCAAAGGGTAGTTTTGTAGCCATGCAGCAATAAAACCAGCATTAAAAGAATCCCCGGCTGCTGTAGTGTCTATGACATGCTGTATCGGTTTGGGGTAGATATAACCGGTATTTTCACCATCAGACCAGAAAGCCCCTTTTGCTCCTAGTTTAACAATGACGTTTTTATTGCCCCATTGATGAAGGCGTTCGACAATTTTTTGCTCAGTAAGGCTGGGTTGTTGCCAGAGAGCTTGTTCATCATCTCCGGTGACTAAAGCGATATCACTGAGTCGATATAGTTTTTCGAACCACTCTTGCGCATGAGGTATTAGATCCCATAAACGAGGCCGAAAGTTTGAATCGACAATTAAGGTGAGCCCTCGCTGTTTAAGGCGGATTAATTGCGTGATTAACGCTTCTTTTCCTTTCGGCGTTAAAATGGCCAGTGAAATACCACTAAGATAGATAACACTATCGTCGGGCAAGGTATCTAGATGTGTTGCAAAACGGTTGTCCGTTGCAATATAACGTGCAGCAGCATCACTACGCCAATAATGGAAGCTACGCTCACCACAAGTATCAATTTCAATGGCATATAAACCGGGAAGTTTTTCGGGAATGGTGATCACTGACTGGCAGTTGATCCCCTCTTTTTCCCATGCTTTTTGCATTAAGGCACTGTAATTATCAGTGCCTAAACCTGTTATATATTGCGGATGTAATGTAGGAATGAGGCGCGCTAAATACAGTGCTGTATTTAATGTATCGCCCCCAAAACGCTGTTGTTGTGGCAAAAAAGGTTGGCCACTTAGCTCTATCATACATTCGCCAATAATGGCGACAGTTCTATTTATTTTCACAGTTTCCCATCACTTTTACAGACGCGAATTTTATCTGCAACCACCGCTTTCATCGCCGCTTTACCTGGCACTAGATAATGGCGAGGATCACTGGCATCAGGATTATCTAAAAAGTACTGCTTAATTGCGTTAGAGAAAGCAATTTTAAGTTCGGTTGCTACGTTAACTTTGCAAATACCTAAGTCGATACAATGACGTACATCAGTATCAGGAATACCTGACGCGCCATGTAGTACTAAAGGGATCTCTGTTTTTTGGCGGATGGCATGTAGACGATCAAAATCAAGATGTGGTTCATGTTTATACATACCATGTGCTGTACCAATCGCCACTGCTAATGAGTCAATTCCCGTGGCTTTGATAAATTGTACTGCTGAATCAGGATCGGTAAATAGCGCATCTTTCGCATCAACGATTAAATCGTCTTCTTGCCCACCAAGACGACCTAATTCAGCTTCTACGGTGCAATCCCAATAATGACAGAAATTGACGACCTCTTTAACCAGGCGAATGTTTTCTTCAAAAGGAAAATGAGAAGCATCGATCATGGCTGATCGCACCCCCGAAATCACTTTATTGCAAATATCAGGAATATTTTCATGATGATCTAAATGTAGTGCTACTGGGATGCGATATTGTTCAGCCGCTTGCTGGCAAATCGAAATTAAATAATCACTACCAGCATAAGCAAACGTGCTAGGTGTGCCTGCTAAGATCACAGGTGATGCCATTTCAGCCGCAGTTTCCATTACCACTTGGATAGTTTCCAAGTTATGAATGTTAAAAGCGGGCACAGCATAGTTTTCATGCTGTGCTTTATTGAGCATATTACGAGTAGAAACCAGATACATGTTTGCCTCTCATCTTTCGTTTAATTACGATTAATAATAAACGAAAGAAATAGAAAGGTAAAAGATCTAAATCACATTTTTATTCCCTTCGCACCGAAAGCAAATGAAAGTAAGTCAGAAGAAATGTGTCATTTTAGAACTGTAACTGGTGACTCCTTTGCGTAATAGGTTGTTTTTAGGGCGTCTTGATTGTCCAATTACAGTTTCTGTGATTTTTTGTACTCGCGTTTGTTTTTCTAAACGGCGAGTTAAAGGTGATTGTTGTTGTGTATAATCCTCTCGAAAAATAACACTGACTTCTTGTGTTGCTTTCACCCCGATAATTGATGCTTGGATAGCGGGTATTTCGAAACGAAAGTCATTTTTTTCGATAGGTAAAGGAAGTGATGGTGCTTGCCATAAATTAATACGATCAGCACAATAAAGAGCGATAATGACAGCCCGTAATGACCAAAAAGAGCTTGCTGGACCACTGTAATTATCAACTAAACGAGCATCATGATTAAATAGCCCTTGAGTGGGAGCGCCATTTTTGAGTGCACCTTGAGAAATAAAATAACGTAAGCTGCTTTCAAAAGCCCGTTTAGCCTCTCCAACTTTGACAAAAGGGCATTGTAAATCAACGCCTGCGAGTAATGGCGCAGAAACAGCAAGACGATAACAAGCACTACGACCAAAAAAAGGAATACCTTTTGGGGTGATAAAATAAAGGTAGTGTTGATTAAAATTATTCAGGGATTGAGTAATAAAATCATGATCAAATTGTGGATCAATTTGCGCTAGCCAATAAAGAGAATAATAAAATCCCCACGCATTGTAGTAATCATAATTACCTTTTGCCCCATCACGAAACCATCCATCACCGACATAAAATTCTTTTAATCTTTCATAACGCCAATGGGCAATGGTATCTTTACCTGTCAGTGCTTTAATAACAAATTGGACGGTTAGTGGGAAAAAATGCCAGTTATTATCAACAATTTCGCAGTGATTAACTTGTTCAAACCAGTTAATTATTTGCTGTTTGATCTCCGAAGATAACGTATCCCAAACCCATTCACGGCTGATCCAAAGAGTAAGAGCGAGATCAGATGCCTCACAAATTCGTTGATCGTAATTTTCAAGTTTTCCCCAATAGCCTTTATGAAGAGGATCTGTTCCATGAATAAAGCTTTGTTTTATCATTGAGGGTAAATGGTAAATTTGCTGGTTTAAACCTAGTAATGTGCTTTTTTGGCTATTTACTGTCCATGCGGCAAGTAAAGGAAGTACTCGACTAACCCCTTCTAGCGCATCGGTTCTGACGGTTTGTTGGCCAGGACTACCGGGGTAATAGGCATGGGAATAACCCCAAACCTGATAGTGATGAAAAGCTTCTGTAATATACTGAGTAAGTCTTTCACAGAGCGAAAAAAGAGAGTGTGTTTCATCCTTAAAAAAATCAGCAATAGCATTATCATGACGGTGATAAGCCGATTTTCTGACTAATCGCCGGATTATGTTTTCTTTAAATAAGCGTTGATAAATTTTTACATCAGGGTGCTCATAAGGCAGTTTAGGCCGTGGTTTAGATGCAATTTCAATAACCATTTTCGTATCTCAGAAAAAAGACGCATCCTTGCGAAACAAAACGGAAGTTGAGTTTAAGGTTTGGCTGAATCTACTAGTATTTGATAGTGTTCTTGCCCCCAAATAACAGGTTTAGGTTTATCTTTGATCCACTGGTAATACGCATTTTTTAGTTCAGCCACTTTTTGTGGATTTTGTTTTGCCAAATCGATTGATTCGCTAGGATCGGTGTTATCGTTAAAAAGCTGTGGTTGATTTTTACCATCATCATAAAAATAGAGCGCCCATTCACCATCACGCACTGCCCAAGCACCTTTAGACAGTTTCTCTAAGTTAGGGTTTACTGGAGGCGTTTGACGTTGATAGGTGATCCATTGGTGATAACCATGCCAAAACTCTTGGTTTTCTTCACTATAATGCTTAGTGCCGGGGCCAGCCCAATACAGATAAGCATGAGGCGAACGCGTTGTTTCACCTTTAAGCAATGGCATAATATTTTTACCTTCTACTTGCAGGCTATCAGGAATTTGAATATCAGCGACTTGTAACGCGGTTGGCAAAATATCAAGTGCGGAGATCATCGCATCGCTTTTTGTTCCCGCGGGAATAGTTCCGGGTTGATAAGCAATAAAAGGTACTCTAACTCCACCATTAAACATCTGGCCCTTAAATCCTCTATCCATGGCATTCATGGGCATGGGGGATTCATTAACTGCACCATTATCAGATAAGAAAAAAATTAATGTATTTTCTAGCTCACCATTTTCTTTTAATTTCGCAATGATTTGTCCAATACCTTCATCTGCTGCATTTAAGGCGGCAAAATATTTATCTGCCTCCACATTCCCTGTATCAAATTTATCCATATACTTAGCAGGAGATGCTTGCTCTAACGGTATGTGTGGAACGCTATAAGAAAGATTGATAAAAAAAGGTTTATCTTTATGTTCATCAATAAATTTTAGTGTTTCATCCGTTAATAGATGGGTGGTGTAACCCGGAGCAGGAACATTGACACCATTACGCCAAAATGCAGGCGAATTCCATAAGGCAACACCTGATGCATAATAACTAAAGGCGTAATCAAAGCCCCGCTCATGAGGCGCATAACCCGCTTCAGGGGTTGAGATCATATTGTCGTGATAATCACGGGTTTGTTTATTTTCATTTATTTTCGGTTTACGGATAACTTTTGCATTATGCCATTTACCAATGCTGGCAGTGGCATAGCCATTTTCTTGGAAAAGTGAAGGTAACAATTTGATATCTTGGGGTATACCTAAAATGGCATCATCATTGCTGTAAGTACCAAAACTGGCGGGCGAGCGTCCTGTAAAGATACCTGCACGAGAAGGGCCACAAACGGGATGAGCTACAAATCCATTAGTCATTTTTGCACCGTTTTCTGCCATATCACTGACATTAGGCATCGCAATACGTGCGGCTTCTATCATTTTATTGATATCACCTTTATAACGAGGAGGTGTTGGTCGCTGAGCTAACGCATCTACATCTAAGGTATCCAGTACAAAATCAAGTTGTCCTGTGCCTAAATCATCCATTACGATTAACAGTACATTCGGTTTTTCAGGTGTGCCACCAGCATGGGCTGATATTGGAAGGCTTAAACATGACGTGGCAATGATCCCCGCGAGTATGCTTTTTTTAACAAAAGGTAAGGTCACAGATTGTCTCCAAAATAAATAAAATGAAATAAAATAAGGGTCACTTGAGATAGTTTTTTTGCATCGCCCCAAGTGCATCACTGGCAAGGCCTCCACGAGCTATCGCTTGACGCATTAATTGCATGCCGATTGCCGTGTGATGAAATATTTTTTTATAAGAGTGACATAGATAATTGTGGCGATATTTTTCGCCTTCTATCGCAATAATGCGATGTTTAGGACAACCGCCATAACATAAGCTTTGCACTTCACACTGTTTGCAAAGGTTGGTTTGTTTATCGTATTTATTTTGGCCAAAGCGTTGCTGTGTTTTTGATGTTGCGAGCTGTGCAAGACTTGTTAGTTGTATGTTGCCTAAATTATTAGCGGGATAAACATAGTGATCACAAGAGTAAACATCACCATTGGCTTCAATAATTAATGCTTGACCACAAGTTTTAGATTGAATACATGTTGATGCAGGATATCCCATCCATGTCCCTAATAAGCTATCAAATAAGCGAATGTATATTTTTCCTACATCACCTTGGTGTATCCATTCATTGAATATATCGGTCATAAATTTTCCGTAACCTTCAGCGGGAACAGAGAAAGCCGCTAATTGTGCGTTAGGACCGGGAGCATAATGTCCGCCATGAGTGTGTGGGAAACGTCTATCCACTTCGACTATGGGAATAAATTGAAAAAAAGTTGAACCTAAATTTTTTAAAGCTTGATAAGTCTCTTTTCCTTTATTCCAGTTTTGATCATTTACAACGGTTAATGTATTAAATTCAACACCATACTCATTTAGTAAATTGATGGCGCGTTTTACGCGTTCAAATGTTGGGCTACCATTGACTGAAATACGATATTTATCGTGAACGGCTTCAATGCCATCAATTGAAACGCCTAATAGAAAGTGGTTATCAGCAAAGAATTGTGCCCATTGGCGATTAATGGCAATCGCATTGGTTTGTACACTATTGGTAATTGTCTTGCCGTTAGCAAATTGCTTTTGGTATTTGACCACTTTCTCAAAGAAAGCTAATCCTGCCAGCGTTGGTTCACCACCTTGCCAAGCAAAATCAACCTGATCGCCACTGTGTGACTGAATATAGTCTTTAATATAACGACGAAGTACACCATCAGGCATCACTGTATGGCCTGTTTCTTTTGTCTCATCTTGAAAAATATTTTCTTTTTCCAGATAAAAGCAATATTCACATTTAATATTACAGTGGTAGCTTGTCGGCTTTGCCATCATATGAAATAAAGCAGGTTGATTTGATGCCATTATTTATTTCCTGAGTTTATTTTTTATCCTGTTACATTACGTAAATTTTTACAAAACAAAAGAGATTAAAATCACAAATATAGAATATCGAAAGTAAATGAAAGTTTATTGATAAGTATATAACACAATAATTTTCAATTTAACGATGTTCTAATGGCGATAATTTCGTGTTCTTTTGATTATTTGAGCGATATGACTCTTTTATTTTTCGAAAATAAATAATCATTTTGAATTTTTAATCTGATTTTTGTGAAATATTTCGCTATTAACTCTATTTCATGGCATTTTATATAGCTATATATGGTGTAATCATAAGAGTGACATTACCTTATATCATTTTATTTATTGGAAACTGATGCCCTCAAGGCTATCATTGACATGACACGAAAATAATCGTAAGCAATCGACAGTGAAATCGAAACTTTGTGAAAGAGATCAAAAGTTTTGTTTTTTTGCGTTGTCGGTTAAATTTGGCGTAGTAAACTACATTCGAAATCAATCGAAAGTAAATCTTTTGGTTTCGTAAGGAGACGAAAGTGAAAGCGGCAGTTGAGAGGCGTATGGAAATCCTCGATATGGTTAACCAACAGGGCAAAACCAGAGTCGAAGATCTCGCTGAATTATTTAAAGTCTCAAGTGTCACTATCCGCAGCGATCTAAGTTTTCTTGAGAAAAATGGCTATATCGTTCGCTCTCATGGCGCAGCAATTCCTAATACAGGCTTTATTGCTGAACTGAGTATCCATGAAAAACGTGGACAAAATGCGGGCATTAAAACATTAATCGGGAAAGCTGCCGCAACGCTGATAAAGGATGGAGACACCGTCATTCTTGACTCGGGGACAACTACACGCGAAATCGCGACACATTTAAAGTCGCGCGAAAATGTAGTCGTCATGACTAACGGTCTGGATGTCGCAATGGAGTTAGCAAATACCACAGGTGTTGAGGTTTTAATGACAGGTGGTGTATTGCGAAAAAGTGCATTGTCTTTTTCTGGCTCACAAGCTGAAAATAGTCTAAGAAATTACCGTTTCGATAAGGTTTTTCTTGGTGTTGACGGATTTGATTTACGTGTTGGTATCACTACTCACAATGAACAGGAAGCCAGTCTTAACCGTTTAATGTGTGATATCTCAGAAACGATTATTGCGGTTGCAGATTCTACGAAATTCGGTAAACGCAGCTGTCATATGATCAGAGAGTTTGGTGATATTGATGTGTTAGTGACGGATTCAGGTATTCCTGATGAGTATGTTCAGGAACTGAAAGATCATAAAATCGACGTTATCATCGTGGACGATAAGACAGCGTAATTTGCTAACTCCATTAGCAACACCGCCGGTGTTGATTATGGAGTTAGTATTTACATGCATCCTTTAGAAAAGATTGTTCAGCAACATAAATCAGGCAAACAGAATGGTATTTATTCTGTTTGTTCTGCCCACCCTTTAGTAATAGAAGCTGCTTTATTACAAGCGCTGGACGATGATTCCTTTCTGCTGATTGAAGCCACCTCTAATCAGGTTGATCAGTTTGGTGGTTATACAGGTATGACTCCCGCTGATTTCTACCAATATGTTATTGAGAAAGCGGAAAATGTCGGTTTTCCTGTCGAAAAGCTTATCCTTGGTGGTGACCATTTAGGGCCTAATCGCTGGCAGCATCTTAATGCTGAAGAAGCGATGGCAAATGCGGATGTACTTATTGCACATTATGTTGCCGCGGGATTTAAAAAAATCCATCTTGATTGCAGTATGTCTTGTGCAGATGATCCTATTCCTTTAACAGATGAAATCGTGGCATCGCGTGCAGCTCGTCTTGCTGTTATTGCAGAAAATACCGCCAAAAAGACATTTGGTTTTAGTGATATTGTTTATGTTGTTGGCACAGAAGTCCCCGTTCCTGGTGGTGCTGCTGAAGAGCTTGATACCGTTGAGGTGACTTCACCTGATGCTGCCCGTAAAACATTAGCGTGCCATCGCCAAGCATTTTATGACGCTGGTGTGGGAGAGTGTTGGACTCGTGTTATAGGTTTAGTTGTACAGCCTGGGGTTGAATTTGATCATACCGGTATTATTGATTATCAATCTGAAAAAGCACAAGCGTTAAGCCAAGTAGTAAATGACTATTCTCATCTGGTTTTTGAAGCTCACTCTACAGATTATCAAACCAATCAAGCTTATCAGCAACTCGTCCATGATCACTTTGCTATTTTAAAAGTTGGGCCGGCGCTAACATTTGCTATGCGTGAAGGTTTATATGCACTTTGCGCCATTGAAGAAACATTATTTCCTCTTGAGAAGTGCTCTCGATTACGTGAAAAAATGGAACAATTGATGTGCCGTGAGCCTAATTTTTGGCAAAAATATTATCACGGTGATGAACGTCAACTCGCCTTTGCTCGTGTTTATAGTTTTAGTGATCGTATTCGTTATTATTGGCCTGATGCCGAGATTAATACTGCTATTGACACATTAATGGATAATTTATCTGTTAAGCCTATTCCACTTCCCTTACTTAGCCAATATTTGCCTTATCAATTTACCCAGTTTAGAGAGGGGAAAATTGCGGGTACGCCTGAGTCATTTGTTATTGCGAAAATTCGTGATGTGTTGTCGGTTTATGCCGATGCGTGCAATGTCCATTAATTGAGGGAAACCATGGAATATTTAAGCTATCAAACCGCTGAACTTGAGCAGTTAAACGCATTTTGGACAGCGAAAGAAATTGACCAGCAACCAGAGTGCTGGAAAAAAACATGGCTATCAATTCGAGAAAAACGTGCTGATATTGAGTCTTTTTTAGAAAAAGCATTGGAGGCATCAAATAGCAGAATAATTCTTACGGGAGCTGGAACATCCGCGTTTGCCGGTAGAGCGTTAGCACCTATTTTGACGGGAGCTATAAAACGTCGTGTTGATGCTATTGCCACAACGGATTTAGTTGCTGATCCTCAAGAATATTTAGCCGAAGATATCCCTACATTACTGATTTCTTTTGCTCGTTCAGGGAATAGCCCCGAAAGTGTGGCTGCGTTAGATATTGCAAAGAAGTGCTTATCGCAATGTTACCACTTAGTTTTAACCTGTAACCCTCAGGGCCAGCTTTATCAATATTGCCAAAATAGTCATAAGGCATTGGCGTTATTAATGCCGGAAGAGTCAAACGATCGCTCATTAGCAATGACATCAAGTTTTTCTTCAATGATGATGGCGGCGGTCACTATCTTTTTAGGCGATAGTGTATTTACTGATGCTATTGCGCCGTTTTTTAGTGATTACAAAGCGCAATTTGACAAAGCAAATAAAATTATCCGCCATCAATACGCAGGAAAATTCAAACGCGTTATTTATCTTGGTAGCGGAGGATTACAAGGGCTAGCACAAGAAGCCGCATTAAAAATGTTAGAGCTGACGGCGGGTAAAGTCGTAGCCAATTTTGATACCCCATTAGGCTTTCGACACGGGCCTAAATCCATCGTAAATAAAGAAACCCTTGTGGTGATGTTTTTCTCTAATGATCCTTATACACGTCAATACGAGACAGATTTATTACGAGAGGTTATTCACGATAATGCATCAGGCAAGGTGATCGCGATCACCGCACGAAATGATAAAACTTTTTCACCAGAGAGTTTTGTTTATATTCCAGCGTTAGAGAACTGTTCAGATGTGGCGCTATTGTTCCCTTATTTGATGTTGGCGCAATCATTTGCATTTCACAGTTCTATTGCACTAGGGAATACGCCTGATAATCCATCTCCAACCGGAGAAATCAATCGAGTTGTACAAGGCGTCACAATTTATCCGTTCTCACTTAAAACAGAAGACACACAGTCTGCTTTAAATTAATAAAATATAATAAGAGAGCTAGTTATGAACACACCTAATATTGTCTGGACCCGCATTGATGAACGTTTACTTCATGGACAAATCCGCATTACATGGGGTAAACATACGGAAGCAAACCTAATTTTAGTCGCTAATGATGATGCTGCTGAAGGTCCCAATGCTGCATTTATGCAGGCGGGAATGAAAGCATCTGCTGGCGGCGAATATGCGGTTCGCTTTTTCTCTATTCAAAAAACTATTGATGTTATTAGCAAAGCATCTCCTCGTCAGAAAATTTTTGTTCTGTGTAATAACCCAACTGATGTAGCCCGTTTAGTTGAAGGTGGCGTGCCTATTACTCATTGTAATGTTGGCAATATGCATTTTCATGAAGGTAAACGTCAAATTGCGAAAACAGTCTCTATCGATGAAAAAGATCTTAGTGCTTTTAAGCGTCTTATCGAAAAAGGGGTTACTTGCACAGTCCAAAACACACCAGATCAAACTCCTGTTGATGTACTAACACTCGCATCAGCCTGATTATTTCCTGATCAAGAAAACCTGCTATAGGCAGGTTTGAGGATAATTTATGATTTTTGAAGCTTCTTTAGTGGCTTTATGGGCCTTCTTTTGCGGTATCGATAAGTACGACGTGGCATTAAATATCCATCGACCATTAATTACAGGGCCCGTTGTCGGTCTGATTATGGGAGATATGCAAGTAGGATTAATTGCAGGTGCTACCTTAGAACTTGCATGGTTAGGGCTTGTACCTAATGCCGGAGCTCAGCCACCAGATGTGACATTAGGCACCATTGCAGCAGTTGCTTTTGCGGTAATGACAAAACAATCACCGGAAGTTGCAATGGGAATAGGTATGCCTATTGCTGTTTTAATGCAGATGTTGGTGATTGGTTTCTTTGCTATGACTGCATTTACCATGGGTAAAGCGGATCGATATGCAGAAAAGGCTGACGGTGCGGGGATCTCTCGCTTGCTGATTATTACACTTATTGTCCGTTCACTCCTTTATGCTTTAGTCGCTTTTGTTACTGTTTATTTTGGTGAACATGCTGCTCAATGGATTGATGAGAACACGCCAAAAGTCTTATTAGAAGGATTAGGTATTGGGGCGAAAATGGTACCCGCAATTGGTTTTGCAATGCTTCTAAAAATTATGTGGTCAAAAGAAGTGGCCGGTGTGTTCTTTATTGGTTTCGTGATGACAACCTATCTCAAACTCCCAATTATGGCCGTCGCTATTTTAGGCGCATCAGCCGCCGCACTCTACTTCTTCTTTAGTGGTAACAATAAAAATTCAAGTCAGCAGAATGAGGATTTCGAAGATGGTATCTGATAACAGCACCGCATTGAAAACGCAGGATAAACCAGAAACAGGTTCTTTGATTGATGGCATTGATGAGTATCAAGATACTGCTGTCAGAAAAGTTATTACTAAAGGCATACTTTGGAAGTGTGCATTCCGTGGCTTATTTATGGAAGGTAACTTCAACTTTGAACGTATGCAAGGTGGTGGATTTGCTTTCTCAATTATTCCAGCATTGAAGAAAATTCACGGCAATAATAAACGCGATTATGCAACATCGTTGAAAAACCATCTGCAATTTTTTAATGCCAGTCCAAAGCTGTTTACCTTTTTATTAGGAACGGCGGTGGCAATGGAAGAGAACAAAGAAAAGCCATCGACTGTTAATGTGATGAAAGTGGCAGGAATGGGGCCGACTGGGGGTATTGGCGATGCTATCGACCATATGACCTTAATGCCTTTGACCTTAGCATTAGGTGCTTCTATTGCAATGGAAGGCTCGATTGCAGGACCTTTCGTTTTCTTCTTCTTGTATCAAATTGTGCATTTTTTAGTGTATTTCGGACTGATGTTTATGGGCTATCGCGCAGGTACTGCGGCAATGGTCAATATGAGCGATGCCACTGAAAAATTAGCGAAAGCGGCAAATATTATGGGGATCTTTGTGATTGGTGCGCTCTCGGCGACCTTTATCAAAGTGCAAACCACCGCCTCGCTGGAACTTGGCGGAAAAGTCGTTGAATTACAAACAGCCCTCTTCGACAAAATTATGCCGAATTTACTGCCACTGTGCTTAGTTTTCTTAATGTACAAAATGGTGAAAAGTACCGGTTTTTGGGGTAAGCCACCGGTATTGATTTTTTCAACCCTAGCATTTGGCGTTATTGGGCATGTATTAGGATTCTTATAAAAAAGAGATGCCCTAATTGTCGACACTGTTAATCGAAATACATTATTAACTTGCTACAAACGGGTAGTAGAGCTATCTGCTACTCGCAAGGAGTTACTCATGATAGGTCTTATTGTCTCAGGACATCTTAATTTTGCTACAGGTATGGCATCCGCTGTAAAGGCGATTGCTGGTGAGCAAGAAAATATCGCGTTTATTGATTTTATTGAGTCAATTTCTCCGGATGAGCTTGAACAAAAAATGCGTGAAGCGATTAACGCTATGTCATGCCAGCAATATCTCTTCTTAACAGATTTACCTGGCGGTACCCCCTGTAATCGCGCAATGGCAATCATGATGCAAAATCCCTCTGTTGAGGTGTTAGCTGGGGTTAATTTACCCATGATTGTTAATGCGGCATTTGAACGGGAAGGGTGTTCAACGACGGAATTGGTGCAAACGCTACGCGAAATTGGTCAAGACAGCATTCAAGATATTCGAGAGCAATTGGCACAAATAGATAGTCATGATGTTGAAGAAGAAGACGGCTTATGAATCAGCGATATGCCATTTTAGCAGATAGAACCTTTACACCTGAAGGTATCCGTTATCTCTGCTATGTCCATGTTAATGGTGAAAATATTGAATCAATCACCACACAAGCACCAACAGATTGCCCAGTTATTCGCTTAAAAGGAAAATCATTATTACCCGGTTTTGTGGATATCCATATTCATGGTCGTGAAGGGGCTGATGTGATGGATGCAACGCAACAAGGGCTACAAACTATAGCCGATGCGCTGGTTAAAACAGGGGTTGTGGCTTGGGTTGCAACGACTGTCACAGCACCGATGGAAGATATCCGTCATGCGCTATTACAAGTCCGTGAGTTTGTATCAAAACCTCAAGCAACAGGTGCGTTGTTACTCGGTAGCTTTTTAGAAGGCCCTTATTTTACAGAACGCCATCGTGGTTCACACCCTGTGAAATATCTCAAAGCGCCGACCATCTGTGAATTAGAAACATTACTCGACAGTGCTGGGGGATCGCTATTGCGTGTTGCTGTTGCACCTGAAGCTGAAGGTGCGATGAATGCGATTGATTGGTTGGTCAGCCGAGGAATTAAACCAAGTGTGGCACATACAGCAGCAACTTATGAACAAGCTTCACGAGCTTTTTCACACGGTGCTGATTGTGGTGTGCATCTGTATAACGGCATGACCGGGCTTCATCATCGTGAGCCGGGATGTTGTGGTGCAGTGTTATATCACAGTGTATTAGCTGAACTTATTGCTGATGGTATCCATGTTCACCCTGTAATGATGCAACTGGCATATCGCATGAAAGGATATCAACAGATTGCCCTAATTACAGATTGTATGCGGGCGGGAGGTTTAGCTGATGGTGATTACACATTAGGTGCTCAAACGGTCACCGTCACCAATGGACAGGCAAAAACTGCCGATGGGTCGCTAGCTGGCAGCACTTGCAGTCTTGATAGTGCGTTAAGAAACATGGTGCAACTTGCACATATTCCTGAGTGGGAAGCGGTTCAAATGGCATCGGCGATCCCCGCTGAGTATCTCGGCATAGGGGATAAATTGGGTTATATCAAAGCAGGTCAACAAGCCAGCTTTGCCGTGGTGGATGAGTGTTTTCATCTTACCGATACATTCATCAGAGGAAATCATATTTACTCTGTATCCGGGGATAATGCATAACCTTTTCGTTATGCTCCCATCAGTAAAAATGAGGTATTTATAATGGAAATTCGTCAGCCAATTCATAGTGAACATGCTAAAAGGCTTGATACAGAAGGACTTCGTAAAGAGTTCCTGATTGAGAACCTATTCTGTGAAGGGGAAATGAATCTCACTTATAGCCATATAGATCGGATTATTGTTGGGGGAGTTGTCCCAACAACTCAACCTTTAGCATTAATGGCGGGTAAAGCACTTGGTGTTGATTTCTTCTTAGAAAGACGTGAATTAGGTGCTATTAATATTGGTGGTGCGGGTAAAGTTATTATAGACGGTGAGGTATTTGAAATTGGCCCTCGTGAAGCCATTTATATTGGTATGGGAGCCAAATCTGTTGAATTCACCAGTGATTCTGTAGAGACACCGGCGCGTTTTTATATTAACTGTGCACCAGCACATCACACTTATCCTACTCGCAAAATTACTCAACAGCAGGCCTCACCTGAAAAGTTAGGTAATGCAGAAAATTGTAACGTTCGTACGATTTATAAGTTTTTACATCCTTCAGTGTTACCAACATGTCAATTATCCATGGGGATGACAGTGCTTGAGCCGGGTAGCTTGTGGAACACAATGCCATGTCATACTCATGAACGTCGTATGGAAGTATATCTTTATTTCGATATGAAAGATGACAATGTGGTTTTCCATTATATGGGAGAGCCAACTGAAACTCGTCATTTAGTGGTACGCAACGAACAAGCTGTCATTAGTCCTAGTTGGTCAATTCATTCTGGCGTAGGAAGCGCATCTTATACCTTTATTTGGGGAATGGTGGGTGAAAACCAGGTATTCCACGATATGGATCATGTTGCTATGAAAGATCTGAAATAACAGATAATTAATTACATTTTATTCTTTATTCCTACAAAAAAAGTGTGGCAATTATTGCCACACTTCTAGAGGTTTTAATCATGAATTTATTTGATTTAACAGGCAAAGTTGCCATTGTTACTGGGTGTAATACAGGCTTAGGGCAAGGAATGGCAATAGGTTTAGCACAAGCCGGTGCGGATATTGTTGGCGTGGGTATTCAAGATGCTCCTGAAACGCGTCAAAAAGTCGAAGCGTTAGGCCGTCGTTTTCATTACATCACGCAAAATTTAATCCAACAAGATGGATTAGATGCTTTAGTGGATGAGGCTGTTAAGGTGATGGGACGTATTGATATTTTAGTGAATAATGCCGGTATTATTCGCCGTGAAGATCTTTTGCAATTTAGTGAAAAAGATTGGGATGATGTGATTAATATTAACCAAAAGACACTGTTTTTCTTATCGCAAAAAGTGGCTCGCCAGTTTGTCAAACAAGGCGAAGGTGGCAAGATAATCAACATCGCGTCAATGCTTTCTTATCAAGGAGGTATCCGAGTTCCTTCTTATACGGCAAGTAAATCCGCGGTAATGGGATTAACACGAGCATTAGCGACGGAATTATCACAATATAATATTAATGTAAATGCAATTGCTCCTGGCTATATGGCAACCGATAACACCGCTGCACTTCGTGCTGATGAAGCGCGTAATGCTGCTATTTTAGAGCGTATTCCTGCGGGGCGTTGGGGAACACCTGAAGATGTCGCAGGTCCTGCCATATTTTTAGCCTCTAAAGCTAGTGATTATATCAATGGATATACCATTGCGGTTGATGGTGGTTGGTTAGCTCGATAATCTTATGGAGAACTAGGATGGAACACGCTAATACAGAGGCTTTACAAAGAGATCTCGTGTTACAAAATATGAAACGGGTTTATCGTTATCAATCGGCTCATCAAGTTCGTAGTGTTCGTCGCCGTAGTGGTAAAACTCGTTTTATTAAAGATACAGATTGGGAACGCGGTGTTTTATGGACCTGTGTAAGTGCGGCATGGCAAGCGACACAAGATAAAGAGTACCTTAATGGTGTGTTAAATTACACCTTACATACTGGATTTAGAACAGGTCCTAATGCACGTTTTGCGGATGATCATGTTTGCGCTCAAGCTTATTTGGCGATAAGTCCTTTGTTTGAACAATCTGAAATTCTTGAACCGACGATTAAAGCGTTTGATATCATGCTAAATGATCCAAAACCAGGGCGTGAAGACTGGTGGTGGTGCGATGCACTTTTTATGGCACCTCCTGGTTTTGCTGCTTTGGCTGAAATTATTAGCGAACGACGTTATTTGGATTATATGCATACCGCTTATTGGGATGCTATTGAACATTTACGTGATGCTGAAACTGGACTTATTTTCCGCGATCACCGCTATATTCCTGATGGTCAGGGAAATGAAATGCGTGAAGCTAATGGTGAAAAAGTATTTTGGAGTCGCGGTATTGGTTGGGTTTTGGCTTCTATTCCTCGCATTCTTCAATATATGCCTGATGATTATCATGAGCGCGATCGTTATATAACACTGTTTAAACAATTAGCGCGTTCTATCCTAGATTACCAACATGAAGATGGTTTTTGGCGCACCAGTTTATTAGATCCTGATAATTTCCCTGCACCTGAAAGTTCAGCTACGGCGCTTTTTTGTTATGGACTTGCATGGGGAATAAATCAGGGTGAATTAAATAAAGAAGAATATTTTCCCGCATTACATAGAGCGTGGTCAGCATTACAATCCTGTATTCATGATAATGGTATGATTGGTTGGGTACAACTTCCGGCATTTAACCCGCGAGAGGTAAAGTTTGAACATAATATGGATTATGGCGCTGGAGCATACTTATTAGCGGGTAGTGAAGTATTAAAAATGACGTTAAATAATTAGCTCTTTATATTAATAATTGGTAATTTAATATCTATTCCTTTTAATTTTTTTCTAACTAATATATTGGCTAAAATAAAAGTCGACTTTTTCATTTCCTCTTGCGCTCCGATAAAAATGGAGGCAGAATCAAATTGTGTGTTTTTGAGTCCGCCTCGGTTAATATACTGTATATTTTCCGGGGCTTTTCTCTTTCTGGTATTGGCATAATGCTTGAACCAGATTGATCCAAGCACCCGGCGCAGAGCATAACAAATTATTAAAATGAGACAACAGATTTATTATCAATAATAAATGAAGATATGATTATTTATTATTTAAATAAAGTAATTGATTCGTTAAGTTGAGTTATAAATAAAAGAAGAGGTAACATTAATTTGTTACCTCTTCTTATAAATTAGGGTGCTTAGATTAAAACACAACAATCGAATTAGGAAATTGTGGGGGATAACTCCCCCACAAGATTAATACTCAATTAGTGAAGTATTAACCTGAACCATTAAATACTCCTTATTAGCGGGGAATAAACAACAGGCTTCTGCTCTAATAATAGATTGCTCGGTGTTATCATGGCGACCATTATTAGCCCGATTAAAGAATATTTTTTCATTTCCTCTTGCGCTCCGATAAGAATGGAGGCAGAATCAAATTGTCTATGTTTGAGTCCGCCTCGGTTAATATACTGTATATTTTCCGGGGCTTTTCTCTTTCTGGTATTGGCATAATGCTTGAACCAGATTGATCCAAGCACCCGGCGCAGAGCATAACAAATTATTAAAATGAGACAACAGATTTATTATCAATAATAAATGAAGATATGATTTCTTATTATTTAAATAAAATAATTGATTCGCTAAATTGATTTATAAATAAAAAGAGTCTCGATGTTTTATATCGAGACTCTTTAATTTAAAATTTACGACTTTTACTTAATTAAATAAACTGTTATTGGTATTGCTTGTATAGTCGTTGTTGTAATTAGCGTATTATTATTTTGATATCTAATATTAACACCTAATTGTGGTGTGGCTAATTTCCAAATCCCTTTTACAGTAACTGTACTACTTATTGGTTGAGGATCGGCTGTAAGCCATTGGCGAGAATAAACACTCACTTCAACCTGGTTACCCTTATTATCAATTTGGTCAGCTTCAATACCCTGATATAAATTTAAATCAGGATTAACAATACTTAGCGTTAATTGTTGTTTTTGTTTTTTTACCATTACCATAGTGGGGGAATCACTTGATAATAATAAAGCTTGAGATGAATTGACTTCGGTGGCATTAAAAAAAGCATATCCCTCTTCTTGCGTGATTTTATCTTTTACTGCATGAAGTTGATTATTATGCTGCAATACGGTGTATTCAGGCGCTTTATTATCTTGTGCTTCTATGGCTATTGCATATTCATAATTTGCATTTTTAGGGGCTTTACCGTGAGAGATAACGGCTGTTGCAAACAATTGTTCTGTTTGCTGTGAATTTCTGTCATCAACAGAGTATTGTTTTTGATAACTAAATTCTACCGTTTGCCCTTTAGCTAATTTATACAAGTTACCCGCCGGATCAATTAATGTATCGGCATTATTTAAGGTTAATTGAGTACCGAGTTGGTTCACTTTTTTACCATTAATTATAATTGATTGTAACTTAGGAACAGCAAACTGGAACAGTGTCGTTTCTGTTGTATGTTGTTTATCATTATTTTCAATACCAGAGCCTAATGCGATCACTCTATTATCAAATAAGAAATAGGATTTATTCGCTCTTAGACTTTGTTGTTGATATTTACTGTGACCATGTAATTTCATGGCAAACATACTGTTATTATTTAGTGTATTGGCACCAGAATAACGTTGTGTTGAAAGCAACATTTCTTCTATGCCTGCACTTGGCAATTGGCTTAGTTTTGCTTCTAGTTCATCATAAGGAAGGTGGATCGTAGTCGTTCCTGGATATCGATTCCAATCCCAACCTGCATGACTAAAACCAGATTTAGTTAAATCCGCAGGAATAATTTCAAGTTGCCCATATTGCAAGTAACGACCATAACGGTTGTTATTCTCATAACTTTCATTACCCACTAAATAACGACTAAAACCACGAGCGATAGCAAGCCAGCTTTGCTGTGGCGCTGTTATTGATGCTCTACGCTGGATTGCCATTGAAGCATAATTCATTGCCCATGCACCTACCGGTTCATTTTCTGCTTTAATACCTTCAAAGCTATCTTTGTTTGCTAATTTTGCATAAGCGGCTGCTAATGTAGTATCTAGCTCTTGTTTACCATCGGGCGTACCTGCAAGAGCCATCCATTTGAAGGGATCAATACTTATTTTATGTAACCCCGTAGGATGTCTGCCACTTAATACCAGAGGAATTTGTGTTTCTTTGGTATAGATACGCATTTTTAATAATACATCTTTTAAGCGTGCATGTGCTGGTGATGAAAGACGAAAAGGGGAATGAGTTAAGGCATAAACACTAGGCGATAAGCCACCAAATGCATCTTTGGCATAAGCTGGATAATGTTGTGAATGGTGAAAAATAGAGCCATCAGATTTAAAGCCACCAGCGACACCTTTAGAACTAAGAATGGTTTTGTTTAGCCAACTTTGCAATTGTGCTAAGGCTTGTTGGCGCTGTTGATAATCTGGCAACATCAATAAACTTTTTATCATCCACTGTAATTGGGTATTGAGAATATCGACATTTGCATCAACGATTTCATTATCTTTTTCAAATATGCGCCCTGTTGCGTTATACCACATCATGGCTTGTTGTGTCGGTGCTAACAGATTATGTTTTGCTAGAATATGGCGACCAATAAACCATGCATCAAAAAGCTCTCTTGTTTGATAACCTACGTGAGTAATAATTTGGTAACCACTCCCCCGTGTGAAACCTTGTTCAAGAACGTAACGAGTGCCTAATAAATAGAGCGTTTCTAATTTTTTTCTATCGATTGCTGATAAGGAGTGACTACGCAAGTAAATCGCTGTTTGAAGAAGCGTTTTGCCTACATCTCTTAGCATGTTGGCATCAAGTAATGCTTTTTGGGTTTCTTCACTAAAGACCCCCTCGACTTTGATAAAATTCTGGCGATTAGGATGATCAAGGGCTTTTGCGGTTATTGAGCCATCAGCATGTTGTTCTAAGGCTAATTTTTTCCATAATGCTAAATTTTTGTCGATCATTTCAGCGGTGATTTTTTTATCACGACTGACACCTTGATAGTATTCAAAACGTTGATAAATAGATGCCACTTCAGGCTGATCATCACGAAACTCAGTCGCAAAATTTAATGTAGGATAATGCGCTGTGAACATTTGATCGTACATCAATAATGCACTCCAATTTTTACTCACCATTGTATTTACTGCATTATTAACATATGGAATTTGATAGTCAGGAATAGGCCAACGATTATCTAAAGGTACGCTCATAATTATTTGATCAAAAAAAAGCGTACCTGCTTGATCTGGTGCAGTAATGACTAATTTATCTAATTTGCCTGTTGCTGAGCCTTTCATATCACGAAAAGGAACTGCAATACCTCGCCAACCTGTGAAATTCAGTTCCGTTTTAAAACTTAATGCTACTTGATTATTTTGTTTAAATTGTAATGTAAGGGGCGTTGACTGTGGTTTTTCATTGTAAATCCACATCATAAAAGTGAGTGGTGTTGCTGTATTTTTATCATCTTGATAATTAACTTCATTATTAAGTGTTAATGTTGATTGGGGTTGATACTGCCATTTGAGTGACTGTACGCCATCTTTAGCATGCTCTTTACTTAGTGATAGCTGATGGTCATTTGAGGTGCTCAAGGTATTTGGCATTTCATCTTCAAAAAGATAAAGATCGCCAAAAGGTTCATGAGAAAGAGAAGGTAATGCTTGTGCGGGTAAGGATAAGCAGAAACTTAGTGTAATCGCATAAGCTAAAGAATTTTTTATTAGCATAATCAGATTTCCTGCAAAATAAAAAAGGAACGCGAATGCGCTCCTTTAAAGGTTTAATCAAGAGAGAGGAGAGAGTTTAATTTCTTGTGGAATGCCAAAGTAACTGGTGAAAATAAGTTCGGTATTATCCCCAGAAACGTTATATTTTACCTCACTGTCTTGAGCTGTGGGTTGCCATTTCCCTTTCACTGTCACATTAATGGTGACGGGGGTTGCCGCTTTTTGGCGAGTCATATTTAAATCAGGTGTTACAGCACTCACCGTCAGTATATTTCCTTCCTGATGTGTCATAACAATGGACGGCTTATCGACTTTTTTGATCCATTTATCGTCAATGACTGCTGGTTGATAAAATGCATAACCTGTTATTTGACTGAGTTTATCGTAAATAATATGTACATCTTTATCTTTACGAATAACTTGGTATAACCCATTGTTAGCACGGAATTTCTCGGCTAATTGCGCCATTTTTTCCGGTGTTGCATCTAAGAAAACCATGTACTCATAACTATGATCTTTGGGTTGAATACCGTGGTCGATCCATGCGGAGCTAAAATTTCCTTGCGTGGGTTGACGATTTTTATTTTCAGCCGAAGTCTGGTGTTGGCGGCTGACATTCACTTTTTCTGCTTGAGTAATTAAATAACCGTTACCATTACTATCGATTATCCAATCTCCTTGTTTTAGCGTAGTTTGATAAGGAAAACCTTCTATTTTTTGGCCATTAATCCAAATAGTGTTTAACTCAGGCGTAATAGCATGTTGGAATAACGTTGTTTCCACAGGGTGATCTTTATCGCTGCTATTAATATTGCTACCGACAAAAATTAAATGGTTATCCGCCGCTAAGACGGTTTTTTTAGCGGTAAAGTTAGCATCAAAACGCGCAAGATTAGCGGGATAAAGAAGATCAAACGCCATCATGCCATATTTTCCTTCAAGGGCTGATGTGCCGCTAAATCCTCGCTCACCTCGTTGCATCAAGGTGTGTGGGTTAGGGCTATCAAGTTCTTTAAGCGGAAGATGAATGGTTGTGGCGCCAGGCATTCTATTCCAATCCCAGCCTTCTTGCTGATAGCCTTGTGAAAGTTGAGAGCCATTGCGAACGATTTGAGCAACACCATGACTTTGATAACGGCCATAACGGTTATCTTTATTGTAAATTTCAGATGACCATACATTGGTATTATAGGCTTTTAATGTCACCATTTTGTCTTGCCAACGGTGAATACCAAAGGCACCACCGTTAAAGGCATAGAACCCTTGAGGAAGGGACGCTGGCGTTATCTCTTCACCAAAAATAGTGGGAGATTCATTTCGCGATTTACCACTAATTGCTAAATAAATAGATGCTAACTGTTTATCTGGCGCTGGTTGGGCAGACATCGCGAGCCAATAGTAACCTTGTGCTATAGATTGTAGGGAAGGTGAGTTAAAGGGGTGTCTTCCCGCTAAAGGTAAGCCAACTTCAGGATTACTATAGATCCATGCTGAAATCATTGCCTTTTTTAGGTTATTCCAGCCACTTTCACCTACAGCAAAAGGTGTTTCTCGTAATAAATAAATCAGCTGTGAGGCATTTTTAAATGCTGGGAAAGAGTAGCCGGGATAATTACCTTCATGTCGCCATGCCGTACCATCAGGACGCAAACCGTCTTTACTCCCCGGTGGTACTTGAGTTAAGGCACCAGTGATATAATGACTAAAAGAATTGACTAAGTTAATACGTTTTTGATCATCGGGTTCAAGTAATAATAGCGCTAAATGTTGACGAGATAAGGTATTAAAATAGTCTAAATCAGAGCTATTTGCGCCAACTTTCATATCAAAACTACTTTTAAATTCTCGTGAATACCAAAGTAGAGAATCATAGACTTCTGTCTGTAGATTAGCTTCTTTTAGTGCATCAGCCATTAATAATGTAGAGATATACCACCAACGTGAACTATATCCCCAGTGGTGAGTGGTTACTAGGGCACTACCTTTGACAAATCCTTGATCTAATAGATGCTTGGTCATCAAGAGGTACATCTGTTTTAGCTGTTCTTTTTGTGTTGGATCTTTTTCGAGCACATAAGCACGGCTAATATTAAACATTAATGTGGTGTAGTTACCAAGAATGACGTAATTATCAAAAAGTTGCTTGTCTTGAGAATTAAGCTGTTCTGGCTGATAGATGATAGTTTGTTTATCGGTGATAAGATGTCGACCTTGCATTCCTCCATCCGAAAGAGGGCGAATATTCAGTGCTTCAAAATCCGTTTTTAGCTTGCTGATATTCTCTTCTAAAGCAAGATTCGTCTCTTTTTCACCACCAACAAATTCATTGATAAGACGTTGGCGAATAAGATCTATCGCAGCTAAATTTTCTGGTGTTACAGGTAATTGAGGTTGTACGGTGTGAAATTCAATTTCCGGCTCTGATAATCGTGTTTTTATTTGATAATCAGACCATTGGTAACGGGCGTCATCAATAGAAAACATAATACGGTCGATATAGATTTCACCCTGACTGATATTAGAAGGGGCTTTAAAACGAATGCTGTCAACATTCGCACCTAAAGAGCGACCAATACTATCTTGAGTACCATCGGATGATGTATTTGTTGCATTTAAAGTCATCTCACGATTTTCAAGATCGTTATTTAAAGAGATACCAATAGCACGCCAGCCAGTGAAATTTAGTTTTACTTTAAAGCCAGCTTGGGCTTCGCTGGTGGCATTGAGCTTTTCCCCTAAATCAACAGTGAGATAACCATCAATAGGTTTTTCGTTGTAAAGCCAAAATGATAAAACAGGTGTAGAAGCGCGTCCCCATGCTTTAGAGGCTTCTTTATCTGTGGGAACTATAAGCTTTTTATGTAAAGTAAAACTACTGCCACCTTTCCATTGCCATAAAAGGGATTGGTTTCCCATAATGCTACGTTTATCAGATAAAGTTAGTGTTGAATTTTTATCTGATGAAAAATCAGCTAATGGATCACTTTGTGCAAAATGATAGATTTCTGATTGCATAAGATGATTGGGATCAAATGCAGGATTGCTGGTGGCAGCAATAACATGATAGGGGGTTGATAATAACCCCAATGTCATTGCAAGCGCAGTAAAACGAAATATCGGCATTATATTTTCTCCTTAGAAACGCTGGCTAACAGTAAAGCCGATACGCCCTTCATTGAATTTGTCATAACGCTGATATCCCATTGTTGTACCTAAATTTAACGATTGGGTAATATCAAGGTTTGCACCTAATTCAGCACTAATGATGTCACCACCAACGGTATTTCCTTTAATATCGAAGGTGCTTCCTCCAGTATTAAAATAGGTAAGGCTGTGGCGTTGATTAATATCGTTATTACCTGCAATATCTTTGATATAACGAAGGTTAAGAGAAGGGGTTAATTTGCCATAAGAGGTTTGGTAGTCATTCCATAAAGCAACAGAGCCACCTAATTGATTAACTGCGTAGCGTTGGCCATAAGTACGCATAGATAATGTAGAGCCTGTTTCTTCCCAAGAATCAATATTGAGCCATTGATATTGGTAAGTTAGCATCGGTTTAATATGGATAAAATCAAAATCCAAATAGGTGCCAGCGTTAATCTGATAGCCTAATTGCACACCAGAGTAGTCACCTTTTGCTTTGGTATTTCCTTGCCATCCCGTATTACCACCGATATCCCTCTCACTATCGACAGTGTAATAACCAATATTTAAATTACCGTTTAAGAATAATGTATCACTATACCAACCGGCATAAGGCATAAATTCAAAATGGCTAATTTCTTTGCTTGCATTACGTTGTTTAGCATCGGCTTTAGCGTAGTTATATGCTAAAGAAACGCCAATTAGCGCATCTTGATTTATTTCATAATCAGTACCGATTTGAATACCAGTGCGATAAGTATTGTAGCCGTTAATTCCACCTTGTTGACTTTGCGTACCATAACCGTACAGAATATTTGCCCAGCTATTCCAACCTATTTCTCTTTCTTCAATGGGGAGCTGATTATCATAGCGTAAGTAGCGATGAGCAATATTGTTGCGCATATCTTCAACCATGATTAATCCTGCTTGAATATCACTACCGTCAGCAATGGGCGCCAGATCATTTGATAGTGCAGCAATATTATTATCATTATTACCAGCGGCGACTAATAAACTTAAAGCTTCATCTGAAATCTGGCTACGTGTATTATTAAATTCATTTAATACTGTTGGAATAATAAAATTAGCTGCTGCTAATCCATTCTCTGTGACATTGCCACGTTCAGCAGCGCTAATAAAATTATCCCCCCCTTCGTAGCTAATACCATAACGCGCAATTAATTGATTACCACTGACACCACCGCTAATATTTGGTGGTGTCGTTTCTAACCATGAATCTGTTTTTTCTAATAAAGGTGAAATATCTGGCGCTATGGCATTTGCATCAGTCACTGTAATGCCCGCTTCATCTTTAATTGCCGAGTCTGAAGCAATTAATACAATATCTTTATTAATGATGTTATCAACACTGGTGCCTTTAAAATCAAGTTTTGCTTGGCTACCTTTTTTAAAGGTGACATCGCCGGTAACATGTAAGATAGTTTCATCAGTATTGGTATTATCATCAAGGCGGAAAATAAGCTGGCTATTTTCCTTATTCATGAAGTTACCTTCCCATTGAATGGTTTTATCTTTACCTTGGATAGTTAAATTGCCATGGTTTTCAATTAAAGGAACACCGGTAATTTTATAGCCGTCAAATAATGCATTTTGTGCTCCTCCCTGATAAGCAAAATTGATTTTGGTATCCACATGATTATTCCCTAAAATATCACCGTGGATCTCGCCATTAACATCACTTCTAAAGCCTGTTTTTAAAGTGCTAAAATCAATCGCTGCGGTTTTTCCTCTGATAATAGCGCCATCTCGGATATAAACACCTGTTCCTCGTTTAGGAAAGTTACCTTCAACTAATATTGCTGTACCATTTTCACTAGTAACGTTAGCGCCATTTAAATTAATATTACTACTAAAAGTAGCTCCCTGATTTATTTTAATTGCATTTGCTCCATTACCAGTAACAGTAATATTTTTTGTAATTGCTTGAGCTTTATATTCTGTTGATGAGCCATTAAATACTACACCGTCACCTTGTGATACATTAACATCTTTATTTATTTGCGCTGTATCGCCATTATTAATGTTTACGGTTTCACAAATGTTTAAAGTACTATCGCAATCAGCCGCTACGGCTGAGCCATATATAGCTGAAAGGACAGCAGCACTTAAAAATAACAAATTTTTATTTTTCATGAGATATAACCTTATGACTATTATATGGTTTTAATTATTAGAAAGTTGCTCTTACTGATACTTTAAAATAATCTTGAGTTGACTTGCTGCCGTTATTTTTATTCTCAACACGCTCATTATAATATTCTGTCATAACACGCCATTGAGGAGATATTTGGTAAGCCATTTGTAAGGTATAACGAGTCATATCTTTATCGATATATTCACCTTTATTTGTTCTGTCTTCTATTTTTCCAAAAATAGACTTACGCATTGAGGGAGAAATAATAACACCGATAGGTGTCGTCCAGTTTACATACATACGTAATTGCTGGTTGTGATTTGTTTCTTTTGTATCATACTCTTCATGTCTTATTGCTTGTTTTCCACCATCAAAATAAGCCACTGTTGTATTGAGATTCGGGGTGATAAAGTAGCGAATACCGGGTTCAATTTCCCAACCTAAATAATCCGTATTAGTGACGCCATTACTTCGTTTGTCCTCTTTTTTTTGTAATCCAAACAAAACACTACCGGTTAAAACCCAGTCTTTATTAATAGGAAATTGATAATTTGTTTTTGATTCATAAAAGTCGATAGTTAAACGGCTACCATTATCATAGTTAGTTAAATCTTGACGTATTTTTAATCCTGGTTGTATCCAACCATTATTTAATTTAAAACGATAACTACCTTGTAAATCATAACGCTGATAACGATTTTTATTGTCATGTTCACGCTGACGAAAACCGACGTCAAAATACCAGTTCGATTTGTCTGGATTAATGTTAAAATCAACACGATAACCAGAATAGTTATTCGATGTATCATAATCAGCAGATTCCCACGAGAACATCGCATTAACTGTTGCTGCGTGAGAATGAAAAGAAGTTAAAGCTAAGCCAAAAAGAGGTAAGAAAAGCACAATACGAAGTTTGTTCATGGTCTATATCCAATTCTTTATTCGCTTTTATTTATATCTATTTTTAGATGTAGGACGTCTTCCTTTTATTTTATTAAAAGGATTTTTATATTAGCGAATTAGGTTTATATATAGCGCCATAAGGTTATGGCGCAGATGTTTTTATTATTTTTCTTCACATATTGATATTTTTTTATTTAATTTATTCGTTGTCGCTGTAATAAACTCAGTCGCTCTCCAAGAATCTCCTGTTTTTTCTAACCAAGGGGTTAATTCTTCTTTAATTAATTTATCAATTAAAGGCATATTATCTTTGGCAATATTTTTCATTTGATATGGATCGTTCACATTGTCATATAAAGTATATTTTAATGGTTGCCCATCTTGCCTATCTATCACCAAAGTATGAGTTTTTGTTCTTACACCTCGTTTACCGAATGAAGGTTCACCATAAGGAATAAAAAGATAAAGCTGAGAGTTTGCTGTGTCGCCTTTGCCTGTGATGACTCTATCTGCAAGATCTGTGCCTTCTACTGAATCAGGGATCCATTCTGATAAACCAAGTAACCCTAAAATAGTTGGGTAAATATCAGGTGCTGACATTAATGCATCATCAAAACCTGGTTTGATTTTACCCGGTAAGCGAAACATCATAGGGACACGCATCGATTCTTCATACGGATTATTTTTTGTTGCTTGTCCATTTGATCCTAAGCAACTGCCATGATCAGAGAAGAAAACGACGAGAGTATTATCTGCAAGGCCCTGTTTTTCTAATTCATCGACAATGCGACCAAATTGCTCATCAACACCGTTGACCATTGCCATATATTCTTTGAAATATTGAGGCCCATAACCTTCTTGATATTCACTGTCCCACTGTACATTAGGGCGTGTATTTAACTCTTTTGATGTCTTACCTTGATAAGCATCGAGGTATTTTTTCGGTACTTGATCATAAGGAGAGTGAGGTGGGTTCATTGAAACCACTAATGCAAATGGTTTTGAATTATCTCTAAATTGATTATTTTCATTTTTGAGGAACTTGATTGCCATATCGGCTTCATGTTCAGGCCCCCATTGATCGATATAAATCGGTTTATCACGAGGTGTATCGTTTGCCCAATACATCGGTTTCAAGTGTAAGTCATAAGTACCATAAGAGTACCAAAAATCAAAACCATGACGCCTATCTGGAGCAGCCCATTCATTCCAATAACGACCTTCCATTGGATTATTGTAACTTTCAATAAAAGGCTCATAGGGAGCATCAAGGTGCCATTTGCCAATATACCCAGTGCTATAATCTAAGGATTTAAGTACGTCAGACCAGCATTTTGCGTAAGGAGACAAGTCAATACCTACTTTTCCACCGTAATCATGGGCATTACCTGTGATACCATTACGCACAGGGTACTGACCCGTCATAAACATGCCTCGAAAAGGGGAGCATAGAGGGTAATTTGATGCCATTTGTGTCATTACTTTGGCTTGTTTGGCAAATTTATTAAGATTTGGTGTAATCGATGGATCTTCCCCCATAAACTGTAGAGCATGGGCTCGCATTTCATCAGGAAAAACAATTAATAAGTTAGGTGCATTTTCTGGTCGAGTGCGTTTGCTTGCTGTAAAGTCACCTGAAGTAGCAAGAGCAGGTGTAGAAACAGAGATTGCAGCCCCACTGGCGGCAAGACCTTTGATAAAAGTTCTACGGGAAACAGTCATTGCTTCCTCCTATTTTACGTTTGCTTTCGAATTGGTGGTGTTTATCTTATTTATACTTTTATGTAAGATCAAAAAGTAAGTTAACGAAAGATCTAGAATTGAAGGAGAGATCACAGAATGGTGTCAAATTGTAAGCAATTTGATAGAGAAAAGTCGGGTTCAAATATTGTTAATAATTATGAGTTAATTTATAAAATATTAGTAACCGATTGATTTTTAATTAGTTTTATGTATAAATTGATTTTTGTTATAAATAATACTCATTATCACTGTTCGATATCGCAACTCATTGAAGAATACATATGCGTACTTTTTCTTTCATTTGTTTTCATTATCCACTAATTACCCACCATGCTTTTCCTTGAAATTGAAAATTTTCAACAATATTCATACCTAATTTTTGATGTGCTTTTAGCGAGCGGATGTTTTCACTATTAATAAATGCAATCGGGCGACCACCTTGTAACGCACCAATATATTGGTAAAGCTCGGTTAATAGCGATTTTCCGCGGTATGATTTATCAATACATACAGGACCGTAAAACCAATTATGGTATGTAAGGCTAGGAAAACGTCGATTAATTTCTTGAGCAATAGGTGGAAGAGAAAAAGAACTGACCGGAAAGCTGAAAACAACCGCTATAATCTGTTCTTGGTCAGTTGCGACTATGGCATTGGTACTACTTTGGTACATAGCTTCAACTTTATCGTGTGGATAATCACCATATAATCCACCTTGCTGTGACTGTGAGTTTTCTTGTAGTAATGAAGTCACTGCTTTGATATCAGCGAAGGTCATTTTTCGTAATGGATAACTCATGTTGTGTCTCTTTTAGTCATGGGGAATTATGTCATTATAGGAAAAATGTCACTATCACAAAAGGGAATAAAAACAGAAGATAAGCTTATCTTTTTAATAAGTGTTATGCATTTATTTTATTTAGAAAAATATTGTTAAGCAGCAATAAGGATACTACTGCTTAAATAATAAAAAACTTTCTTATTAAGTGGTGAGGCTAATTAATAAGATCACCAGCCATAAGCTAATCCGCCACCAAAAATAAGCTCTTGTTCACTATTAATTGATGAGTTAAATCGAAATGCTATATCGTTATTTGGCTGATATTGGATACCTCCAGCAAGTGCTATGCCAGTACGATAATTACTAATACCGATGCCACCACTAAAAGTATGATGAGTAAGATAAGGAATATTGGTCATGGCAATTGAGGAAGCAATACCTGCATAGACTTTTTTTTCTAATGAAATAACTTTTTTATCAAGTGCTTCAATTGCATCGGTAATTGATGCTTGGCGTCTTCGATAATAATCATCAAACTCATGGATGGTTTTTTTGATGGTGTTTAAGTTATTATTAGTTTGATTTCTAAAAACATTTATTTGGCTATCAATTAACCTTTTATTTTTACTAAGTAGTGCTTTTGTTTGTGCCAGATTGACTGCATCAGTATTATTTTTACCTTCACTGACATTGGTGAGTCGTGCTGTTTGTTTCTCTTCACTATTACCAAATGAAACCGTATTTTTCTCATTGGCTAATGCAGCATAACCAATAGCAACCGAACGAGTATTGGTGGCTTGGCTATTGATACCTATAGCAGTGGCACCGCTGCCGGATGCTTGACTATTGTCACCGAGTGAAAAACGGGCAAGATTATCATGGTTGGGAGTTAGTGAATTATCTATATTTGATGTTGGTAAGGTATTAGCGTAAGAGAGAGTAGGGAATAAAAAAGACACTAAAAATATTTTTTTTAATAGCATGTTATTCGTCCTGTAATGGATAACAGAGTTGCCAATAAATGCTAAATGATTCTTTTTCTCATCACAATCTAGAATAAATGAAATCACTCTTAAAATTAATTTTGTTTAATATAGCATGCTATTTAATTTATTTTTATTAATTATTATTTATTCTATTTTTAATAAAACCGCACCTTATATAAGATGCAGTTTTAAATAATATGTTAATGGCTCTTTTTTCTAAAAGCGAATGCAACTGAAAGTGCTTGTAGTAAACATAATGTTGAGGTTTGAGAACGAAACATTTTTATTTGTGCTTCTTTTACAGTTAAACAAACATCACTTAGACTTGCTAATGGGCTTATGGGGCTATCTGTTACAATAATTTGTTTAGCCTCTTTATAAGCAGCAATCTCACACATTTTTTGCATTTCTTCTGAATAAGGGTGGAAATGGATGCCAAACAGCACATCTCTATGTGTAATATTCCTAAGTTGTTCTTTATACATTCCCCCTAGGCAATTAACAAAGACGGTTTCACAAGGGATATGAGAAAGCGCGTGAAAAAAATAGCTCGCAGCACTAAAAGAATGGTGAAAACCACCTATATAGATAGTTTCTGCATACTCAAGTAGTTGTATAGTTTTATTTAACATATCCTTATGGGTTTGATGAGCTAACTGTTGCAAAGCGTGGCTATTGGCTTGTGCAAACTCTTGCAGAATATAATCTGGCTCATTTAAGTTTGGTGGTTCCTTTTTGTATTGCTGCTTATAGGTTAATTTTTCATTATCCATTTCACCCATTAAATGACGTTGAAATAAAAGTTTCATTTCATTAAATCCTTTGAAATGAAATGCATTGGCAAAACGGATTAATGTTGATGGAGGAACATTTGCTTTATCTGCAAGGATCGCGATTGTATCAAATGCTACACTGTTTTTATTATCCAAAAGATAATGTGCAACCTGCTGTAGCCTTTTACTTAATCCATTATAGCGGGAGCGAACTTGTTCCTGTAGTTCATTCAGATTTGTTGCAGTAGACATAGTGCCCTCAATAAAAATACGGCTACAATTGTAGTGTTTTTTCAAGTCAAATTGAATGTTTTTAGTTAATAACTATTAAAATGAAATCATGAGTTAATTTTAATTAAATAAATAACCTAAAGGTAATTATTCAATGTTAAAATCTCTATTCGTGTTAAAAGTAAGATGGTTTATTATCATAATGTGAAACTATTTTTTTGAGTTTAACTTTGGGTGAAATAATTATTTCAAGTCTAAAGTAAAACCCATTATATTATTTTAAGTCTTATGGTGGGCTATTTTTTATTTGTGATTGTGTTTTTTAATTCATTTTAAATTTAATTTATTGCCATATTTTAAGTTGTTTTGTTGGTGTTTATTACTAATTTAAAATAGATTAGTGTTTTTGTGCGCAATGGCTAATATTTATAATAGGTTACTTGCCTTATTAGATAATAATAGTAATTTATTGCTATCTTTATTTTAAATTATTTTGAAGGCTTAGATTGTTGTATGGATAGTGAGGATGTTTGGTTTTATTTCTTGATGTGTTATTTTCATGAACACTATTCTGAACTTATTTCAGTTATTTTTATTATTAGCTTTATTGGAATTATTTGGGGTATTATTCATGAAATGCGCTGGCTATCTGTTTTTTTTACACTACCGCTGTTAATTTTTGTGGTTGGACTCATTTTTTCTAATTCTTGAGTTTAGGCGATGTTAAGTAAATCATATATAGCTTTGTAAATTTTTTCGATATTAAAATTAACTGACTCGCCTATTTATTCTCATTTCATTTCGCTACTTTTCTTTTATCGTAACAATATTAATACAGTAATAATATTAAGTTAATTTTTTGTTACACCTTCGACTTTACTGTTACATAAATCGCCTATATACTGTTTTTTGTATATATTATAATCAATAATTATATTGATAAATTAATCAATAAGGCAACTAATAAGCGATAATGACTCATTGATTATTATTGAAAAAGATAAACAAATAATTTGTTGAATTTTAGACTAACATTTTATATTTAATCTACTAATATAGTTAACGGCTTGTTAATAAAATATCGATTGAGGATCATTATGCAGTGGCGGAATACATCTACTCGCTATGGGCACTTGTCGCTTCTTTTACATTGGGGGACAGCATTAACCGTCTATGGCATGTTTGCCCTAGGATTGTGGATGGTAAATTTAGGCTATTACGATAGCTGGTATCATTCAGCCCCTGAAATACATAAAAGTATAGGGATAATTCTATTTATTGTTCTTCTTTTCCGAGCAATTTGGCGTTGGATTTCTCCTCCACCAACAGCATTATCCAGCTATAGTCGACTTACTCGCATTAGTGCCCATGTGGCTCATATGCTGTTATATCTAATTTTATTTGCCATCATTATAAGTGGCTATTTAATTTCTACTGCTGATGGTCAGCCAATATCTGTATTCGATTGGTTCTCAGTACCTGCTGTTTTCACAGGGGAAGGGGAACAAGCTGATTTAGCCGGTGATGTACATCTTTATTTAGCCTGGGCGGTTGTTGTGTTATCGCTATTACATGCCGCGGGTGCATTAAAACATCACTTTATAGATAAAGATATTACATTGAAACGTATGCTTGGCATAAAAACACAATAATTAAATTTATATTACCCTGTTAATAACAATATTATGGAGAGAACAATGTTTAAGAAGGCGTTATTGAGTTTAACTGCAGGTGCATTATTATTTAATGCTAGTTCAGCATTAGCGGCTGATTATCAAATTGATAAACAAGGGCAACATGCTTTTGTGCAATTTCGTATCCAACACTTAGGTTATAGCTGGTTATACGGCACATTTAAAGATTTTGATGGAAGCTTCACTTACGATAAAGAAGATCCTTCAAAAGATAAAGTCGATGTTGTGATTAAAACGGGTAGTTTAGATACTAATCACGCTGAACGTGACAAACACTTACGTAGTGCTGATTTTTTTAACGTCAGTAAATATCCTGAAGCTAAGTTTGTCTCAACCAAAGTGACTCGTGATGGTGAAAATTATACGGTGACGGGTGATTTAACACTTAATGGCGTTACAAAACCAATTTCACTAAATGCAAAATTAATTGGTGAAGGTACTGATCCGTGGAAAGGGTATCGCGCTGGTTTTGAAGCAACAGGTAAAGTTAATCTGAAAGAGTTTAACTTTAAATCAGATTTAGGACCAAAATCGCAAGAAGCAGAATTAATCATCTCTGTTGAAGGTGTGAAAAAAAATTAAACGTAGCGAATATTGGTAAGCAATAATTTGCGATATCACCTAATAGATTAAAAACTGATGCTTTTAGCATCAGTTTTTTTTTACTTAAGATACGTAACTTGTCTTATACTTACTTAAGAAAATTTCTGTAAGATAGATAAATCGTTATTAATTATTAGAGAGTTTATTTTTTATAAGTGATAAGAAAGTGGTCAAAATGAGGAAAATAAGATTAAGCTTATCTAATAATTTAAAGGTGAAAAATTATGCTAAAAAAATTACGACATACTTTATTAAGTACATTAATTATTTCAGGTACCTTTTTAAGTAGTATAACTACGGCGCAAGCTTGTACCCGAGTTGTTTATTTAGGTGAAAATAACCAAATAATTACCGCTCGTTCTATGGACTGGAAATACGAAATTGGTACTAATTTATGGATATTCCCTCAAGGAATGCAACGTTCTGGTGAGGCTGGTGATAATTCAGTTCAATGGCAATCAAAATATGGTAGTGTGATTGCATCAGGTTATGATATTTCTACTACTGATGGTATTAATGAAAAAGGATTAGTGGCTAATTTATTATGGCTTGCTGAATCAGATTACCCAAGTTATTCCAAAGATAAGCCTGCAATGGCTATTTCTGCATGGGCACAATATGTATTAGATAATTTTGCTACTGTTGAAGAGGCGGTAACTGCTTTAAAAGATGAGCCTTTTATTGTCTTAACAGACAAAGTACCCGGACAGGATAGAGTCGCAACGTTACATTTATCATTGTCTGACAGTTCTGGTGATAGCGCAATTATTGAATATATTGATGGTAAACAGGTGATCCACCATAGCCGAAAATATCAAGTGATGACTAACTCCCCTATATTTTCTGAACAGTTAGCATTAAATAGCTATTGGCAGCAGATTGGTGGTACGGTAATGTTACCGGGTACTAATAGAGCATCGGATCGTTTTGCAAGAGCCTCTTTTTATATTAATGCTATTCCTAAATCGCAATCGAGCAAAAAATCACTTGCCAGTGTATTTGGGGTGATCCGCAATGTTTCGGTGCCTTATGGATTAAGTACCGTAGAATCTCCAGAAATATCATCGACTCGTTGGAGAACTGTCGCTGATCATAAAAATCAGCTCTACTTTTTTGAATCTGCATTATCACCAAATACTTTTTGGGTTGATTTGAAACAAATTGATTTTTCAAAAGAAACAGGAAAAGTGATGATGTTAGCGTTAGGCCAAGAGCAGTCAACGATTTATTCAGGAGATGCAAGCTCTCAGTTTAAGCCAGCGAAACCTTTTAAATTTAAAGGGTTAGAAAATATACCAATACAAAATTAATAGAAATTAGATAAAAATGAAGTTATCGGCAGTCGTTAATTTTATGGAGACATCGTCTTTTAGCAGAAAGACGATGTCTTTCTTATTGATCTTGAATAGTCTTTTTATTATTTACTCGATATTACTTTCTCGTGGTGTTTATCTTGATTGGGAAATACACGGTTTTGCTGATTGGCTAAAATCGTTAGGTATATTGAAATTACTTGATATTCCTAAAGTGATGTTAGCGAGTGCACTTATTTTGCTCTCTTTCTTTATGTATATGGGGGCGCGGATTGCGTGGTGCGTTTCATTAATATTATTAGTGACGATCGTTTTTTTAGATGTCGCGGTTTATCACCAAGCTGGTACTCAAGCCTATACTTCATTAGCATTAGCCATTGTATTGGTTATCAGCCGGCGTGCTTTTCCTCATCATAGTTTAACCAGTGCCGGTTTTGTTGCTTTTATCTGTACGATTTCGCTACTGTGTTTCTCTATGTTAGGCAGCCTCTATATTGGTGATGAATTTAAACCACATATCACAACGTTAATGGATGCTTTTTACTTTTCCATTGTCTGTATGACAACACTCGGTTTTGGCGATATCGTTCCTATCTCAAGTAATGCGAGAATGTTTACCCTAACAGTGGTTATTTTGGGGATCACTGTTTTTACGACTTCTATTGTTTATGTGATGGGATTTTTGGCTCGTGGTACTCGCGATATTGTGAAGAAAAGGATCGCTAAAATGCATGATCATTTTATTATTATTGGCTCTTCAATGTTGGCAGCACAATTAGAGAAAGGGCTTAGAGAGCAAGGTAAACCGGTTATTGCGATTTGTTCGGATAAAAAGCAAGCCATGTATGATAAAGAAGCCAATATTATTGAAGGTGATCCAACCAATGTAAAAACATTACAAACGGCAAATATTCGCCAAGCGAGTTGGGTGGCGACGTTATCTGAAAGTGATGCGGAAAATACCTTTATTTTATTAACTATTCAAGAGTGCCCAGATCTTCAAGCGAAATTAATCACTATCATTAATAAAGATGAGAATAGAGAAAAAATAAGTCGATTACGTCCAGATATGCTGTTGTCTTTAGCTTCGTTAGGCAAAGAAATTATGATGAAAGTCCTTTGTGGTGAATCTATTAATTCGTCTGATGTTACTGATTTATTAATCAATAAATATTTAAAATAATGTATGTCAAAAATCACCCTTTACCTAAGAGAGTGATTGCAATAAGATGTATTTAAAATGCATCTTAATAGAGGTTGAATTATGGAACTTGTTACGTATAAAACGCTACCTGAATGGCACTTAACAGCGATCCCTTTAGCATTATTAGAGCGTCATAACACAAAAGAAGGCACTTATGCGCAAATGCGGATATTACAAGGGAGTATGACATTTGTGCTATTTAAGGATAATGGAGAACAAGTGTTCCTAGAGTGTGATAGCGAAAATCAGCCTCCGCTTATTCAACCTCAGCAATGGCATAAAATCGATAAAGCGAGTGATGATGTACTTTGCCAGCTCTCTTTTTTATGCACTCCCGAAGATAAATTTTTTAAAGAAAATGATTTGTCATTACCGCATTCAGAAGTGCGTTATATGGCAACATTGACTACCCCATGTAAAGTGCTTGATTTAGGCGCAGGACGTGGTCGTAATAGCTTCTATTTAGCATTACAAGGTTATGATGTGACCGCATTAGATATTAATGCAGCTCATATTGATGCAATTGAAGCCGTCAAAGCTAAAACCGGTTTAGCGATCAAAAGCGGCTTATATGATATAAATGAAGCAGCATTAAATGAGAAATACGATATTATTATTTCTACTGTGGTTTTGATGTTTTGCCAGCGTCAACGTATCGCAGATATTATTAAAAATATGCAGGAGTGTACAAATCCAGAGGGGATTAATGTCATTGTTTGTCCTGTTGAAACAGCAAATAGTGGATCTGCTGAAGTTCCTTTCAAAACCTTCTTGCGCCAAGGTGAATTAGCGGATTATTACCAAGGCTGGGATATTATTAAATATAATGAAAACCCTGGGCATCTACATAAAACTGATGCTAATGGTAATCGTATCCAACTTAATTTTGCGACATTAATAGCGCGTAAAAAATAATAAATAGATGGTGAGAAAAATACCCTCGTTAGATCACAGCGAGGGTATTTTAGTATTTGAAAACTATAGGGGCTCTTTGGGAGCCTCTGTTTTTTCTTTGGCTTCTGAGCGTTGTAGTATTCTTTCGAGTAGAACCGTATAAATAGGTCGCCCGCCTAATAATTGCGCCAGCATGGTTGCGCCAAGACAGGTAATTATCATTGGCAAAATAAGTTGATAGTTATCGGTCATTTCTAGAACTAACACAATCCCAGTTAGTGGTGCTCTCACCGTTGCGGCAAATAAAGCACCCATTCCAGCAATAGCAAAAGTGCCAATTTGAATTTGATAATCAGGGAAAAGATAGGTTGCCATTAATCCAAAAGCGCTACCAAAGAGTGTGCCTAAGGCTAATGTGGGGGCAAAAATTCCTCCTGGTGCACCGGAGGAGAAGCTGATAATGGTGGTGATGGTACGTAACACAAAAAATAGTAGCAGTGCAGTTAACGAATATCCTCCGGCACTTAATGCAGGAATAATACTAAAACCGCCTCCGGTTATTTCAGGAATAATCAACGCAAGTAAACCACATGCACCACCAATCACGCCACCGGCTAAAACAAAACGTGAGGTTTTATCTTGATAAAAATGTTGGAATTGTGTTTGAACATAAAACAGTAATTTACTAAAAATAACCCCAACAACACCAAATAACATTCCTAACACTAAATAGAGCCACAGTGTATTCATCGGCGCTGAAGAAAATTTACCTATCTGTATGACGCCTCCTTCACCATTAATTAGGCGAAATACAATACAAGACATGATCACGCCAATGAAGACGGATTTAATAGAGATTAAATTATATTTAAATTGTGGTCTCATCTCTTCAATAATAAATAGAATGCCTGCCAAGGGAGCATTAAAGGCAGCCGTTAAACCGGCAGCGGCACCTGTGGCTAATAGTGTTTGGCGCGTTCCTTTATCTTTAACGCGAGAGACATCATTAACGAGTTGACCAATATTAGCCCCTAGTTGCACGGTGGGGCCTTCACGACCAAGTACCATACCTGAGCCTAAGGTACCGATACTGGCTATAAATTTTACTGGCAATACCCGCCACCAACGAACTGGCCGAATATCTATCATTGCCCCTTCGATTTCCGGTATACCTGAACCACCAGATTCTGGTGAAAACTTCTTTACTAAGTAGTAGCCACTCATGGCTAAAAGAGAGGAAACAAGTAACGTGCCAATAGCCAAAAGATAAGGGTTGGTTAATACCTCGGCTAATTTATCTTGTCTTAAATGAATGACCCAGCCAACGGCTTTTTCAAATAGTACCCCAATTAATCCGGCTAACGTACCGATAATGGCGGAAAGAATAAGCGTTTTCACCGGGGCAAGGTTAGTTTCTTTCGCTTTTCTAAACCAATTAAAGCGTTGTTGATTTTGCGATTTTTTGATCGTGTTTCGCTGATACATAATTTATGTTTTATATATAAATAACAATGTATCTAATAATAGCGTAATTTAATCATCAAGTGATATTTCTCACATAATGTAATCAATTTCATAATTAGTCGGTTTTTTTTCTAGCATATTTCCTTTTTTTCATCTTTAGTGTATCTGATAACAAAAAATATATATTTACATAACATTTGGATAAAAAGGGTAACGTATGGATTTCATCACAAATATATTAAGCGCTATTAATAGCGTGGTGTGGGGAGTACCGATGTTAGTCGGTATTCTAGGCATCGGTCTATTTATGCAGTTTAGACTCTCTTTTCTGCCAATTAGAAAATTAGGTACAGGATTTAAACTCTTATTTGAGAAAAATGATAAAAGAGGTGAGGGGCAAATCTCACCTTTTAATGCATTAATGACGGCGCTTTCTGCCACTATCGGTACGGGCAATATTGCTGGAGTCGCTACAGCGGTTGTATTAGGTGGACCGGGAGCGCTATTTTGGATGTGGATGACTGCTTTAGTCGGTATGGCGACTAAATATTCAGAAGCTGTGTTAGCGGTACGTTTTCGTGAGGTTGATAAATACGGCAACTACGTTGGCGGACCGATGTATTATATTAAAAACGGTTTAGGTAAAAAATGGCTTTGGTTAGGAACGCTATTTGCTATTTTTGGTAGTTTTGCCGGCTTCGGTATAGGTAATACGGTACAGGCAAACTCAGTGGCGGATGTTTTGCAAAGTAATTTTGGTATTTCTACCACAGTGACAGCAATTGCATTAGTTATTTTAGTCGGTGCTGTATTAATTGGTGGAATTAAGCGTATTGCTGATGTTGCCGGTAAATTAGTGCCCATTATGACAGTAGGGTATTTTGGGGCAGGGATTGTCGTACTCGCACTGAATATTACTGCTATTCCTGATGCATTTATGTTGATTGTAAAATCTGCTTTCACACCGGTTGCTGCGCAAGGTGGGTTTGCTGGTGCGGCTGTTTGGGCGGCAATACGTTTTGGTGTTGCACGAGGTGTATTCTCCAATGAAGCAGGATTAGGTAGTGCACCCATTGCTCATGCGACAGCCAAAACACAAAACCCGATCCGTCAAGGCTTAATTGCCATGTTGGGGACTTTCATTGATACCATTATTGTCTGTTCTGTCACCGGATTAACGATTGTGATCACCGGACAGTGGCTGACAGGTCAAAGTGGGGCAACACTTACTGCAAGTTCGTTCTCTATGGCTATCCCTGGAGGTAACTATATTGTTGCGATCGCATTGGCTGTTTTTGCTTTTACCACTATTTTAGGTTGGAGCTATTACGGTGAGAAATGTGTGCAATATCTATTTGGACCGAAAGCCATTATGCCTTTTCGTATTGCATGGTTAATTGCCTTGCCAATTGGCGCGACTCAATCCTTAGAATTTGTTTGGTTACTTGCTGATACATTAAATGCGATGATGGCTATTCCTAACTTAATTGCATTAGCACTGCTGAGTCCCATCGTTTATCGTCTAACAAAAGACTATATAAAAGATGTTAATGCGGTTGATATTGATCTAAATGAACAAGTGAATTCTGTAAGCAAAAAAGAAGCAGAAGCGGAATAAACGCGTTTGTTTATCTAAGGCTAAATGACCATCTAAACGAATAACCGTATGTGAGCAGTTAATATTAGATATTAAGAAAAGCGCATACGGTTTTTTGTTGCTTACAGCAAATAAAAAGCCTTCTGGGGAGAAGGCTAAGAGATGAGTATAGATAATTATATTTATAAGAATATGCTTAACTAGAGGTTAATTATTCTTTGGTACTAATGAAGATGTTTTTCACTTGGCTGTAGGCATCTAACATCATTTTATGCGTTTCACGACCTAAGCCTGATTTTTTATAACCGCCAAATGGTGCATGGGCAGGAAGTTCATGATAAGTATTTACCCACATACGGCCAGTTCTAACGGCTTTTGCAACTCGTAGTGCGCGGTTAATATCTTGAGTCCAGACACCACCACCAAGGCCATATTCAGAGTCATTAGCCATTTCAATAACATCTTCTTCATTATCAAATGGGATCACACATAATACAGGGCCAAAAATTTCTTCACGTGCGACACGCATTTGGTTTGTGGCATTGATAATAATGGTTGGGCGAACAAAAAAGCCATCATCAAACCCTTCACCCGTAATACGCTCACCTCCTGTGAGTATAGTTGCACCTTCTTTTTTGGCCAGCTCAACATAACCTAAAATGGTATCCATTTGCGCTTGGCTGACTTGGGTACCCATTTGTGTATTAGGATCAAGTGGATCACCAACACGGATACGCTCAAATTCTGCTTTTAACTCTTTTAAGAATGCGTCATGAATATCTCTATGTAAGAATAAACGGGAGCCAGATTCACAGGCCTGTCCTTGGTTCATTAATATCGCTAATGCGGAATATTTAACGGCTTTTTTCATATTCGCATCAGGGAAGACGATATTGGCTGACTTACCCCCCAATTCTAAAGTGGCTGGTACCATTTTTTTCGCCGCCGCCGCTGCAACGGTATAACCTACATTGGTTGAACCGGTAAATGCTAGTTTATCAATGTCTTGGTGTTCTAGAATAGCTTGTCCAGCAACAGATCCACGACCAGTAACAATATTTATAACACCGGCTGGTAATATTTCATTTAAAATACGACCTAGCTCTAATAATGAAAGTGAGGTGAGTGTGGCTGGGTTAATAACAACGGTATCTCCAGCGGCGATGGCAGGGGCTAATTTCCAAGCAGCCATTAATAATGGAAAATTCCATGGAATAATTTGTCCAACGACACCAATGGGCTCACGAATAACAAGACTCAGGGTATTTTCGTCTAAGACAGCACTTTCATCGGTATGAGAGCGTATCACGCCTGCAAAATATCGAAAATGGTCAATAGAGGCGGGTAAATCGATGTTTTTCGATTCATTGAGTGGTTTACCGTTATCAAGAGACTCAATCCAAGCAAAACGTTCTTGCTCTTGTTCTAAACGATCAGCAATTTTTAATAATAGCGCTTGGCGTTGAGCAGGAGAGGTTTTACGCCAATGATCAAAAGCTTTACGAGCCGCTTTTACAGCAAGATCAACGTCTTCAGCTGTACCTGATGGATATTCACTTAATAACTCACCGGTTGCGGGACTATAGGTTTTGGTCGTTTGTTGCGATGTACTGGATACCCATTCGCCGCCGATTAACATTTTGTAGCTTTCTAAGGGACGAAATTCGGATGGAACATTATTTAATTTAATCATTTTTAATCTCCAGTGTAGGGGGAGTATCGTCAAATTCTATAGTTTCATTTCGTAATACTCGTACTATTAAAATATATCAATTGTAGTAATTTTATTAGCTATTGATGCAATAGGTAATATTAACTATCAAAAATAATAAATAGATATTATATATACAATGAGAACTAATTAATTTAATCGATTCATCTCACTCTTTTTTAGCTGAGATGTAACAAAATCATCCCGTGCGACACTGCAACATTTCTTCTCAATTTCCCTTATAAGAAAAGCCCTTTAGTTTGTTTACTCACCCTCTTACGAGGTGTGAAGCCAAATCAACAGAAAAAAAAGCAAGCTCTTAAGCACAGCAATAAATTGCGTTAGATCAAATATGGCGCAGATTATTTCATCTGACACTTTTCCTACTATAAAAATGGCGTATTCTTATGTTGCATATTTAATGCAACTTATAAAAATAAAGCGTCATCTTATAGAAGGAATTCGATATGTATTGTGTGCAATGTGAACAAACAATGAGAACACCTGTTGGTAATGGTTGTGCCTATGCACAAGGTATGTGCGGTAAAACAGCAGAAACCTCTGATCTACAAGACTTATTGGTGGCAGTATTAGAAGGGCTGTCAGCATGGGCATTAGCTGCCCGTAGTGTTGATATTATTGATCACGATATAGACAGCTTTGCGCCACGGGCTTTCTTCTCGACGTTAACCAATGTTAATTTTGATTCTGAACGTATTGTTGGATATGCCAAAGAGGCTATTTATTTACGTGAAAGCTTAAAATCACGTACGTTAGCCAAAAATGCAGCCATCCAAGTCGCTCATCCTAAAGCCGAAATTCAATTAGAAGGCAACGACTTAGCCAGTCTACAGAAACAAGCCCAACGCTTTGCATTAAATAATGATAAAGCGCAAGTGGGGGATGATCTGCATGGTTTACGTATGCTTTGCTTGTATGGCTTAAAAGGTGCTGCTGCTTATATGGAGCATGCTCATGTTTTAGGCCAGTACGATGATGAAATTTATGCTGAATATCATCGTTACATGGCATGGTTAGGTACCGATCCTGCGGATATGAATGAGTTGCTAGACAATGCAATGGGCATTGGTCAAATGAACTTTCGTATTATGGCGTTATTGGATAAAGGTGAAACTCAAGCTTATGGTGATCCAACCCCTGTTTCCGTTAATGTACGCCCAGTAGCAGGTAAAGCTATTTTAATTTCAGGCCATGATCTGAAAGATTTACAGATGCTACTTGAACAGACCGAAGGTAAAGGCATTAATGTTTATACGCACGGTGAAATGTTACCCGCCCATGGTTATCCAGAGCTGAAAAAATATAAACACTTAGTCGGTAACTACGGAAGTGGTTGGCAGAATCAACAAAGTGAATTTGCCAAATTTCCTGGCCCTGTGTTAATGACATCTAACTGTATTATTGATCCTAATGTGGGGAACTATGGCGATCGTATTTGGACGCGTAGTATTGTTGGTTGGCCGGGTGTGAAACACATTAAAGGTGATGATTTCTCTGAAATGATTGAGCAAGCGCTCTCTTTAGAGGGATTTCCGTACAGTGAAATTGAACACTTAATTACTGTTGGATTTGGTCGTCAAACACTATTAAATGCGGCTGATACAGTGATTGATTTAGTTTCACAGAAAAAACTTCGTCATGTCTTCTTAGTTGGGGGGTGTGATGGTAGTCGTGGTGAACGTAGCTACTATACCGATCTTGCTCGTGCCATTCCCCAAGATTGCTTAATTATGACATTAGCTTGTGGTAAATATCGCTTTAATAAACTTGATTTTGGCACATTAGAGGGCTTACCGCGCTTACTTGATGTGGGTCAGTGTAACGATGCCTACTCTGCGATTATGCTAGCGGTTAATCTTGCAGAAAAATTAGGTTGTGGTGTAAATGATTTACCCCTGTCCTTGATTTTGTCGTGGTTTGAACAAAAAGCGATTGTTATTTTATTAACCCTACTCTCATTAGGGGTAAAAAATATTTATACTGGGCCGACTGCGCCTGCATTTTTAACCGATAATTTGCTCGCAATACTTAATGAAAAATTTGGTATGCGTGCGATCACCACGCCAGAACAAGATCTTCAAGAAATTCTTTCTGCTTAATTTATTTATTCATCATCATTGCCGAAGCCTAAAGGCTTCGGTAAGGAAGCAATATCCATGACGATGCCAACAGCTCTTTGTCCTAATCGTATGCAAGTTCACTCTATCCATCAGGAAACCCCGGAAGTGTGGACACTGAATTTAATTAACCATGATTTTTATCGCTATAAACCCGGCCAATTTGCACTAGTCAGTATTAATAATAGCGATGAAACGATGCGAGCTTATACGCTCTCGTCTTCTCCGGGATTAAGTCCTTTTGTCTCTTTAACGGTTCGTCGTATCGACAATGGGGTGGGGTCAACGTGGTTAACATCTCAAGTTAAGCCGGGTGATTATCTCTGGTTATCAGACGCACAAGGGGAGTTCACCTGTGCAGATAGAGAAGGAACGCGTTATTTAATGCTCGCTGCGGGGTGCGGTGTGACCCCTATTATGTCGATGACGCGTTGGTTGTTAAATAATCAACCTAAAGCGGATATCACGGTCATTTTTAATATTCGCGAACAGAGCCAATTTATTTTTGAAAAAGAGTGGTTAGAGTTGGCTAATGCTTATCCCTATAATCTCAATTTTATTATGATGCCTAAGTTGCCGGATGATAAGGGAATTTTTAGTGGACGTATTTCTCAAGAAAAACTAGCCGCTTTAGTGCCTGATATTGCCAGTCGTACTGTTATGTGTTGTGGGCCTAATAGTTATATGGAAGATACTGCGCGTTTTGCCAAAAATCTTGGTGTTTGTGCAGAGAATATTTTTATGGAACGTTTTGGTGATGAGCCAATGTGTGTTGATGAAGCACAACAACTTACTATGACTATTCGTCATCCGTTAAGGCAAATTAACGTACCGGTGGGGATGACATTATTAACAGCGATGGAAGAAAACAGTGTTCCTGTTTTGGCTGCTTGTCGTGCTGGAGTGTGTGGTAGCTGTAAAACACGCATTGTGAAAGGCGATTATGAGGTCACCAGCACCAGTACTTTAACTGCTGATGAGATAGCACAAGGTTATGTTTTAGCCTGTAGTTGTCGATTAACAGGTGATGTTGAACTAGCCTAATCATTCATTTTATTATCTATTCTTTATCTATCCTTCTATTTTACCCCGCTAATTTATTAGCGGGGTTTTTTGTTATTATTTTTAAAAAGAGAGTTTATTTATTCAATATAATATATAACACGTAAAGCTATAATGAATTAAATATTTATTTTACTTAATTAGCAGTTTACTGATACACATTCTGCTATTATTTAATTTATGATAGGGGAAGGGGGGATATATGAGAAAATTGTTATTTATTTGTTTATTTACTGTCATACTTTCTGGTTGCGAAAAAAATCAAACCCTAGATGGCTCTAATGTTGAGTCATTACGAATATCGATTGTAGAAATGCGCAATTCATTACCGCTTGAAGAGCAGCAACGCTTTGATGAAGCAATAGAATTAGCCATGCTAAATGATATTAATTTTAATGATTTAGTCATTGCTGGGCGCAATAAAAATGCTGATATGATCACGCGAAAAATGTGTCAATCGTTAGATGGTAAAACAGTCAATGAGATCTTCTCACAAGCTGAAGAAATAAAAGTACAAAAATTAGCATTAAAATAATCAATTAATAACCAATTTATTTAAAACTATTTTATTCATCTCTATTTGAGGTGAGTATTTAATTAATGATGTAAAAAATAAGCGATTTAAGATTTATCAATAGAACTTAAACAAAATTACGATGAGACTTTTCATTATAATGTGAGTGGTTATAATGCGCGCCGCATTCGCAAGAAAAGTGCAGTATCTCGTTAGGCGAGGCTCCTATACAAACACAGGTTACTGATCTGACGACGTCGAGAGACGCCCAAGATTAGGACAAGATATATCGACCGAAGGTATATCTCCATGTAACTTCCAGTATTCATCGGATACGTTGTATAGTGCTAAAACCGAGACGTGTAGATAGCTTTTGCATTCTCGCATCTGGTTTCGCCCCTATTGAGAACTGATTTGCTAAACACAAACAGTCATAGGGAACCAAAAAAATGAAATTTACTCCTCAACATAAAATGGATGCTGCATTAATGGCAGGCGCATCCTTAAACACACCCAATAATCATTCAATACAAGAGCAACATCATCGTTTAAAAGATGATGCTACCGTTAGTGCTTATATGAGCCAGAATTATATTTCTGTTTCTGTCGCAGATTCGGTTGAACATGTAAAAGCACAGCTGGTTAATGATTTAAAAGATGAATTAATTCCGACTTATCTGTATGTCGTAGATAAAGATAATTATCTTAACGGTATTTTGCCGGTTAAATCATTACTACTTGCTGATAATGGGCTTTTTGTTTCGGATATTATGCGCCAAACATTTTTCTCAGTTTCACCGGAGCAAAGCCGACATGATGTTTATCAGTTAATTAGCCAAAGTGGTTTAGACAGTGTACCTGTGATGCATTTTGGTAAGTTAGTTGGTGTATTACGACCTCAAGATATTGCTGATTTAATTGAAGATGAAAATACGCTAGATGCACAAATGCAGGGGGCAACGTCGCCATTAGAACAACCTTATTTAGAGACAAGTCCGGTTACTTTGTGGCGTAAACGTGTTGTCTGGCTATTAATGCTGTTTATTGCTGAAGCTTATACCAGTACGGTGTTACATGCTTTTGAAGACAGACTTGAAGCTGCTATCTCTTTAGCTTTCTTTATTCCATTATTAATTGGTACTGGTGGCAATAGCGGTACACAAATTACCTCAACATTAGTACGTGCCATGGCATTAGGTGAGGTGAGCTTGCGTAATGTATGGTCAGTATTAAGAAAAGAGATCACGACCTCGATAATGGTGGCTTTAACCATGGGAATAGCAGGATTTATTCGTGCTTGGACCTTAGGGGTTGGCATGGAAGTGATGATAGTGGTGGGATTAACGCTAATTTCAATTACGGTTTGGAGTGCTATTGTATCTTCTATTATTCCAATGGTATTAAAGCGTATTGGTGTTGATCCTGCGGTGGTGTCTGCACCTTTTATTGCAACATTTATTGATGGTACTGGGCTTATTATCTACTTTGAAATAGCATCTCATACCATGAGTGTGTTTGCTTAATATATCAATTCTCCCCTATTTATACCGAATAAAGCCGATAAACTAACAAGTTATCGGCTTTATTTTTTGTTTGCTAGCTTACTTTTTTTTACTCTTTAATTAATTGTAAAATCGCCTGACAATGACGACAACGATACTGGGTTTCTCCTCGTTGTACTTTATTGTGTCGGCGAAGAGTTAACTGGTGTATTTCTTGGCAGCGACAAGCATAGCTAAACGTTTTTGCTGTTACATTGCTGATATCAAAATGATGGGTCCGTTTCGCACTCACCTGTAACACAGTTTCCATCATCCATTTCCACTCCTTGCCATGAGGTGCCACACGACCAAAATGGCGACTAACTAGCAGATGTGCTAATTCATGAGGAATAACTTCTTCAATAAAATTCTGTTTATTTTCAATCAATAATGTAGGATTAAGACGGATCTCCCAATTTGCATAATAGGCACTGCCTGCAATAGTTCCTCTCTGGTTATATTGTAGAGTGGGTTCTGGGTAATCTGTATTAAGATATTTATTGGCCTGTTGCAGTTTTTCACGCAGTGTACGCATAACACTTTGCACTAAGGCGATAGGGACTCTTACTGTTTTCATATTAGAGAGCATATAGCGCCTTATTAAAACACGCAATAAAAGAAAACTTGCACAATATATAAATTAACATATTATTAAAAAGTATATTGATTATGGAGTTTACCATGACACAACGAGTTCAACCTGATTTATTGGAAGCCATGAAATTAGCGGCTAATGAAGCCTCTAGTATGCTGAAAACGCTAGGCAATGGTGATCGACTACTCTTATTGTGCCAATTAAGTCAGGGCGAAAAAAGTGTCAGTGAATTGGAAGAAAGTTTAGGGATCCGCCAGCCTACGCTTTCTCAACAACTTACTGTGTTAAGAAATGAAGGGCTTGTGAATACTCGTCGTGATGGAAAACGTATTTTTTATTCTATTGCTGATGAAAAAGTATTGGTGCTATTAAATACACTTTATCAGCTATATTGTCCTATAGCAGGTTAACTTATGAATATAGATTGGGTTCACTTTACGCCTTGGAGCTCGGCATTGGGTGGGCTATTAATAGGTTTAGCAGCGGCTATTTTATTACTGTTTAATGGTCGTATTGCAGGTATTAGTGGGATTTTAGGAGGAGTATTAACCACTAACCAACAAGGTAATGGGTGGCGATGGGCATTTTTACTCGGTATGTTGATTACACCGACACTATTTTATCTATTTGATAAACCGTTAACACCTATTATCGACGTTTCACCTTGGCAGTTGATCATTGCCGGTGTACTGGTGGGAGCAGGTACACGTCTGGGGAATGGCTGTACCAGTGGGCATGGAATTTGCGGATTAGCACGATTATCGCGTCGTTCTATTGTTGCAGTTCTTGTCTTTATGGTGACGGCATTTGTGACTGTGTATATTCAACGCCATGTCATCGGAGGCTAAGATAATGACCAAATTAATTGCTTTTATTAGTGGCCTATTATTTAGTGCTGGATTGATCATCGGTGGTATGAGCAACCCACAAAAGATCTTGGCATTTTTAGATATTCGTGGGGATTGGGATCCGTCATTGTTATTTATTATGGGGGCGGGGCTTATCGTCAGTGCTATTAGTTACCAAATTGCACGTCATCGTCAACAAAGTTTATTAGCCTGTCCTCTGGCCATTCCAACTAAAACAGTGATTGATAAACCTCTCGTCTTCGGCAGTATCTTATTTGGTTTAGGATGGGGGCTTGCGGGTATTTGCCCTGGACCCGGTTTGGTATTAGCGGGGGGGGGTTTTACCCAAGGTGTATTATTTGTGTCAGCTATGATTGTTGGGTGGCTATTTATTGGGTTAATTCGCAAACCACAATAATTATCACTATTTTAATCACACGCGATAAAAAACAACAAACGGACCGCATTAGCTGTCTGTTTGTTGTTTAATCTTGTTACGGGATTATTTAAAATCTGCGTAAGGAATAAGCGGGTTAGGCGGAAGATCTAAATCACCATTCCATCCATCAAATGAATAGCGTAAATACATTAGTGCATGGCTTGGCGTATAGTTTTTCGCTTGCTGAATATCGATAGCGGCACCTATAAACCAATGTGGTGTTATTCGATGTTCAATTAATGCTCTTGCTGTATAACCAAAACCATGACCCGAATCCCCCTTATCAATGATATTTCTCTCATGCTTAAATATTTCTTTTATGGGATCAGAATTAAATTTATCGCTTGAAACGAGATTTTGTAATGGATAACGTCTGCTATCATCGGTTTTTGAATAAGACCAAGAGAGAGAGCCAGATACTTCCCATGACCAATTTTCAGTACGTTGACGGTAATTAACGGGCAGTGAGAATGAGAGATATTGTTGTGGGCTATAATAACCCCCTTGCCCCAAGGTGTAGCCACTAAGATCTTTATTGTAATGCCAAAGCATGCTATTTAAGCCAACAGAAATGCGGCGATCATTTTCATTGATTAACTTATAGTAATAACCACCCATGGCTTTTACACTGCTGTTATTTTTAACATTTTTTCCTGTTAATCTATCAAACGATATTTCTCCCCAATACCCATCCTTGCCTCCCAGATCATAACTGCCACTTAAACGAAGCCCCGTTTTTCTTACTCCTCCCCAAACTTGATTGGTCCAACTATCACGTTGGCCTGCAAAGGCAAGTAATGAGCTATTTACCGGGCGACGGTGAAGATCTACACTCCAACCGAGATGATAAAAACTATCGTTATAAGCAATTTTACCTACCCAATCAGTTACATTAAAACCGAGTGGCGTGGTACCTAAATCCCATTGCCATTGCTCATTTTCCCAACCGATAGCAGGACTAACACCAAAGGCTTTTTGCTTTAGAGGGAAACAACCTGTGCGATAACAACTACCAAATTTAGCATCGTATGGCGCTGTACCTAATGTGCCACTATTTAAGTGCACAAAATCAGTACGCCAAAAGAAACGTCCATGATAAATAGGATGATCCAGTTGTAACATGGTGGTATGAGCGCGTAATTTAGAGTATCCCTCACTGCCATTTGATCCCCAATAATCATGCTCTAGGGTAAAACGCCACTCTTGTTGACGATAAAGGGTACTTGCATCATCACGTACACTACGTGATAGCCAATTATCATTTGGGTTGTTACGCATAAGTGTGGTGTATTCAATATTGTTTTTTGGCAGTGTATGCGTGATACCCTCTTTTAGCATCGCTTGTTGATAATAGTGATGAGCGGATTGAACTTGTTGGCTATCACGATAAAAACGACCAATATCACGTAAAATTAATCTATCAGCACTATCTGGCTCCTTGTCAACTTGGCGAGCTAAATAGATAAAATAGTGTTTGGCTTTATCAATATTTCCCGTCGTTTTTTCAGCGTTTGCTAAACGTCTTAGTGAATAGTGGTTAAATTTTTCAGGAGATAATTGTTCTATCTGAGCTAAGTAATAACGAGCTTGATCTATTTGATGTTGCGCTAAAGATATCTCTGTTGCACCTAATAGTGCTGTTTCATTATTAGGCGCTAAATTTAATACTGTATGATAATAATTTAATGCTTGATTGAGTTGGTCATCTTCTTCGGCCCATTGCGCTAATAACAGATAGCTTTCTATTTTTTGCTCAGGAGGAATATGGGTGAAAAGATATTCGACAGCTTGCTGTTGTTGGTTATGTTCTCTTAGTGATTGTGCATGCGCCATAATTTGACCAAAACGTAATTGGCTATCTAAGGCGTTCATACTTTCACTGCGCTGCGATAAAGGGATCGTCTTTAAGGTGTTAAGTGCTTGTTGTGCTCGCCCTGTTTTATTGAGATATAACGCATAGGCATATCGTCGAGAGGGATCATTAGGTCGTCGTTGATTAAGTTGATTAAAGTAATCCTCAGCAAGTTGGGGTTGTTGAGTGATAAGTAAATCATCCGCCAGACGATAAATATTCCAGACTTCATCGGGATACGCTTTAGCGATAGCCTTACGTTTCTCAATCGCACTGAGATAGTGTTGTTGCTGTTCATCATCAGCAGCTAAGTCTTGTTGTATACCTGAAATGATATACCCATAGTCTTGGGCTAAATTTTTGTATTGCTGTGATGTCAAGTTAGCCATAAATTGGGCGGCTTTTTGATGAGATTGTTGACGATAGAGCTTGGTCAGGCTATGCAAAGTCGCCGCGTCATTAGGCTGATATTGTAGCGCTTGTTGATAATAACGTTCAGCTTGCTCTAATTGATGTTGCGCTAACTCGATATCCCCTAAACCAATATAAGCTTCACTTTTATAGGGGCTGAGTTGACGTACTTGGGTAAAATAGCGCTTAGCGGCAGAGTACTCTTGATTCAATAACGCTTCATCTGCTTTGGCAAGTAAATGCCAATATTGATTTGATTGCAACAGCGTACGCCACAAATCACTATCGTTGTGTTTGGGAGCCAATGTGAGTGCTTGAGAAAGATAATAAATCGCGAGTGCCCGTTGATTTGCGCGCGAATAGCGCACGCCTAATGTTCCTATTATGTCTGCATTATCAGGCTGCTGGCGTAACTGCTGTTTTAATGCGCGAATAGATAATGTGTTATTGGAAGCAGAGGCTGCTGAGGCAGTAGATAATGCTGGGGTAAGATGATATTGCTGATAGATATTAGCTATCTGTTGGTTATTGGGGTAAGTGTGATAAATCTGCTTAATACGTGCCATTTTGTTGGCATGGTTTGCAGCAATTAATACATTGAGATACTCAAGGGCTAACCCTTCATCGGGGGGCGTGCCTTGGTAAATATCATCATATAATTGCAAGGCTTCATCATAACGACCCGCAGTCTGATAAAGGTAGGCTTTTTGTAGGATTTGGCGGTTATCTTCATTAGTTAATGATAGTAGCTTAATCGCACGTTGATATTGTTCAGTATTTTCGCCATGCATACGTAATTGCTCAACCAGTTGTTGTGCTTTTGCTGTTTCTTTTTGTTTTACAGCAAATTGGATACGCATTAACAACACACTAGGATCGTTCGGTTTTATAAGTGATAAACGATACAGTGATTGAGAAACTAAAACATCGTTACTTTTCGAGTTACCTAGTCTAACTTGCTCATATAAAAAAGTTTCAGTCGGATCATCTGCGGCTTGCGTGACAGGCAATATGCCTGCCAGCAAACCAAGAGCAAGGAGATATTGGCGATATTGATAACAAATGCGCCACATCATAACTTACTCCTTATCCGCAAGACGACGTTGGCTTCTTATTTTCATTGCTCGCCAAATAAGAAGAGAAATAAGCACAATACCGACAATGGCAGCTAACCCCAGCCAAATAGGGTGTGAAGCAAAAACATACCAAACCTCTTCCCACCAAGGTAAATAACCGACGAAATAGGTATCACCAACACGTAAACTATGGACACCAGACTCTCTGACTAATACTACAGAGCCATGCATTGCATCACGTTTACCACTATCACTTATCGCTTCATTTAATAATCGATAACCTTGGGGACTATCGGCTAATAGCGCCACGACACTACGCTGTGAAAAGAACGGAGATTGAAAACCAATAATAGTGCCGAGTGATCCGGTTGATGTTAAAGATGTTCTGCTATCTGGACGCTTATCTAGATCTTGATAATTGGTATGACTAAAAATGGTGATTTCACGTGATGGCAGTGTAATTTCGCTACGTGCTTTATCAATCAAGACATTCATCTGTTTATCATTATTGAGTGCTGGGGGAATTGTCCCGATTAATAATAAATCAGCTTCTTGTTTTGATAATTCCTCTAATGATGCAGTTAAAGAGACATTTAACGCGGGATAGCCAGTTTGTGCACCAATATTACCTAATGATATCAATAACGTTGTTAATTGCTCAGGTGAAGGGGATTGGTTGACATAAATAAGAGTTTCTGACAAATCGGCATAACGGCTAAATGGGAACCCAGCATGACTATAAACACGCAAATCAGGTAGAGCAATATAGTGGCGATAGTTACCAGTAAAATTAAAGCTTGATAATTCATCTAATGCTACCGTGTTAGGGACTGGGTGATAAGTAATACATTGATCAACGGAGCCTCCTGGGATCGGATTTGTATAGTCAAAAGAGAAACGGATCTGATTACGTTCACCTAATTTTACCGCGGGGATATTGAGGAGATTTTTGTTTTCGATCCAACCTTGAATTAACGGTAGATAAGCCACAATAAAGTTCTCTTTTTTATCTCTCTCTAAAGGGTAGGCTTTGATAAAGTGATCATTGACTGAAATCGACATACGAGAATCATCTTGAAATGCCGGAGCGGTATAACGATAACGCAATTGCATCTGTAGTCCTGTATTATTAAACATAAATAAATCAGGAGGTAAGGTCATATTGAGTGTGATGGGAGCAGGCTCTAGTCCACGAGATTGCAACTGACCTTGATAATCTTGCAAGGTATTAAAGTAGATTGGTTTATTTAATTGTACCCACTTAGGTGCATCATAAGGTTCACGTGGTGCCAATAGATTGACATCATTAATGGTGACGGTATCCCCTCTAAAAATAACTTGTCCCCGGGCAATACCATTGACGGCGGTAATTAAGTCATTGTCATCACGACCCATTACTAACAGCAGTTTTACATAAGGATCCGTTGGGTGTGAGACTAATTCAATGGTGGGAGCATTGACATTGGCATGTGTATTAAGAAAGTCGGGGCGCTGTTTATTAGTGGCAAATACAATGCTGTGTTGATTGGGCAACTGATTGTAATACACAGGATAGTGTTGCTGGCGCCAATCGACTTGTGTACCAAACCAAGAAGCGAGTATTCCCGCCGCTTTTTGTTGGGTAAGATTAGGGGATTGGCTAAACACCATAGGTAAGGTAAAAGTACCAAAATCGCGACTATCAAAGAAAGGCTCGGGGAAATTGGCTAATTCGTTACTCAATTTCAATGATTGATAGGTGAGATGCAGTTGGCTATTTTTGCTGATATCAAGCCATAAGGTGGTATTGGCTTGGTTTTCACAAATTTCTCGGTAATGGCCGATAAAAGTAAATTTTAAATGATTAAAATCTTGAATAAACCGTGGATCGAGCGGTAATGTAATGTGGTTTTTATGGCCGAGATCTTCTTTTTTCAGGGGGATCACGCCCATGATTTCATCATTTAAATAGATATTAAGATGTGATTCTATAGGCAGTAATGAAGGCGAGGGGGTAAACTCTAGATCTAATATTGCCTGTGAAACATATTCATCACTACGAACACCAAATTCTAGATAACCATCAGGGCTAGCGCCTTGTAATTTTAGAGCACCATAAGTAGGTGCTGTTGTTGCAAATAGTCGTGTTTCTTGGCGAGATGGGATTATCTGATCCGGTGATGTTAAAGTGACTTTCTCTTCTTCAACCTTTATGAAAGGTTGTTCCGTTATAACCGCTGGCACTTCTTTTTCGTCATCACTATAAGCTAAACCGGAAAGCATAAGTAAGGCGAATAGTAGAAAATATTTTTTCATTATTATTACCCATAGATCTTATTGTTCATTAATAAATTCCCAAAAAGCTGAGTTTTACCGTTAAGATTAATGAAATATTTGTGAAACATTGACACGTCGTGGAAGTAGCGATAATAGCCACAATAAACACTGCCCTAATAAACGAAATAAGAGGTAAACAAGATACGGGGCGCGTTTAAGTAAGGTGTTATAGCCCCGCATACTGATATAAATGATATTTCTTAAACTATTCAGTGGATTATCGGCAGGGAGAGCGTGTTGCCAATTAGCCCAAGTGTCGGCTCGTTCAAAAGTACAGGCGGTAAAATCAATGGATTTTTGTGTATCCATATTAAGCAGTTGTAAGCCAATAATGCGATTATCAATCCGTAAAATACGTGCTTCAAAAGCATATTCACGTTGATTTTGTTTGAGAATAACGGTGATCTCTTGGTGACAAGATAAGGGAACTGTAAAATTATCTGGTAATACAATGGCACAGCCATTATCAGAGAAGTCATTGAGCTGACAAGAATAAAGCGAACCGTCTTGGAGTAATAGTATTGCGGGCACTTTTAGACGTACCCGTGGGAACTGTCGCTCTTGCTTTGCTTCTACAGAAACAGCAATGGCAACACCTAGTAATACTAAGTTATAGCATACCCAAACTAAGCACATGAGTACGGCTAACCTTTCATCGGGATCGCCTGTTGCGATACGCCAGAAAGCAAATAGAATTCCTAGCAAATTAAGATTAAGAAACAGAATATAGGGGCGATTAATTTGCCAATCGACAAAACTTTTCTTCATAATTGCCTCTTTCTCTGTGACATTAAATTTACCTTTATAAGGTGAGAATAGGGTGCTTAATACGGGACGAGTGGTGTACCAAGCTAAAATCGTTTCATAAATCTCTCCCCAAAATGAGTGGCGATAAGGACCTTGTAATTTGGTCGCGGCTAACCAAATGTGTAATAAATAAGGCACGACATACAAAGCGATAGCGATGGCGGGTGCGTAAATAATATAGGCATGAAAGATAAGGAACGTTAGTGGTGCTAATAAGAAGATCATCCTTGGTATGCCTGATAAAAAGTGCAACATGGCATTGAGGTAACAAAAGCGCTGTGGCAGTGTCAGCCCTTTGCCAAAGAGCGGGTTATCTAAACGAAATATTTGTATCATTCCTTTTGCCCAACGTATGCGTTGGCCAATATGTGCTGAAAGTGATCCTGTTGCTAATCCTGCGGCAAGAGGGATACGAATATAAGCAGAAGTCCAACCATGACGATGTAAGCGTAATGAGGTATGTGCGTCTTCGGTCACAGTTTCAACTGCCAGCCCGCCAATTTCATCTAAAGCACAACGACGTAATACAGCACAGGAGCCGCAGAAAAAAGCTGCATTCCAAGTATCATTACCATCTTGCACTAATCCATAAAAAAGCGTGCCTTCATTCGGTGTTTCGCGGAAATTGCCTAAATTACGTTCAAAGGGATCAGGAGAGAAAAAGTGGTGTGGTGTTTGTACCAATGCCATTTTTTCGTCTTTTAGAAACCAGCCCATAGTAAATTGTAAGAATGAGCGTGTCGGAATATGGTCACAGTCAAAAATAGCCACATATTCTCCGCAGGCTTTGCTCAATGCATGGTTGATATTACCGGCTTTGGCAAAATCATGTTTTTCACGAGTGATATACCGAATACCAATTTCTTTAGCAAAAGCCGCAAACTCAGGGCGAGAGCCATCATCTAATAAATAGATAGTTAATTTATCTTTAGGCCAATCAATGTTTAAACAGGCATAAAGTGTTGGTTTTACAACTTGTAGCGCTTCGTTATATGTGGGAATAAAAATATCGACAGTAGGCCATTGTGTTGTATCTTGAGGCATTGAAATAGGTTGTCGATGGAGTGGCCAAATACATTGCATAAAACTAAGAAATAACACAATCCATGCATAGGTTTCAGCCAGTAATAGTAAGATCCCAAAGAAAAGGCTCAGATTATCCACCCAGTAGAGTGTGTATTGATAGCGCCACCAAATATATCGGCAAGCAATAGTCAGCGATAAAATAATAATGGTAATAGAAGACAGTCGGCCAGGGATATCGCGGATAGCTAAGGCTATCAGCCAAATCACGAGAACAAAAACAAATTGTAGTTTTAAATCAAAAGGTTGAGTAATACTTAATAAGATAATAAAAATGGCAAAAACAGCAACGAGCGATAATAGAGCGTATTGCCATAGTGGCGTGTTTGTTTTCTTATGATGGATCATATCTCGCGCAACAGGAGATAAGCGAGCAAAGAGATTTTGATAATACTGTCTAATATAGACAATAAATTGAATCGGTTTTTTCACCAAGGTGAGCATCAAATAATGGCAAATAAGCCAAATACTTTGTAATAAGTATCGGATCGGATCGCATAATTTAGGGCGACGCGGATTAATATGAGGAAATAGTTGTTGTTGTTTTTGTGCTATTTTCTGCCAAAAAGGGGATTCCATACGCAAAAAGAGCCACATTAATACCCAGAAAAGCTCATTCACGATAGCCGCACTGAATGAAGCCCCATTATGACGATAAAATTTGTAATAACGGGTTAAGATATGCGACTGCATAGTAGCCTGTTGCCTTATCGAGCGGGACGCTTTTTTCTCTGGATAATCGATGGTTGACATTGTGGCTATCCTTTTTTGCTTAACAATAAAGGCAAACACCATTGTAGAAGTTGATTAATTTCTTCAACTAACATGCAATTAGCGCGGTAATCATATAAAGGTAAGCGTGAAGCACAGGCTTCTAATAATGCTTCATCGCGATGAAGTTTTATTGGGCAGAAAGGAAACTGACTGGTTTGCCAAAATTGATAAAAATCTTGATGGATTTGGCTAGTGGCACAAAATTGATTCACCAGAATATACTCATTGGCAGCAAAGGTATGTTGGTTAAGCCGAATATGGCAGTTACTTTCAGGTGTGGTAACGGTTAATACGATATTGGCTTTCGCAACCCATGATTTAAAAAGGGTATCGTGCTCTGGTTGTAAATCGAGAAAAATTAAAGTGTCTGGGTATTGTTGAGTAAAAGTGGTAAAAAAATGCTGCAGATGTTGATTGGCAGCGGCAGATGCTTGCAAGTGCAATTTATCTTCTGAATTAACGACTCCAAAAGGTAAAATCTGATAACCGTTTTGATAATCACAAATCGCTTGTTCTATTGGGGTATGCGCGAGTAGTGCTTGTCCTAATGTGGTGACTTGTGATTTTTCTGGAAAATAGAAATGTAAGATATTATTCACACAGTTATCGATAACAATGACATTGTATTTATGGTGATGAAATTGGCGAGCCAATGCAATGGTTATTGAGGTGGTTCCTACTCCACCTCTGAGCCCTTTTAATACAATTAGTGGCATAGTTTTTCTCATTTAGTTATTGAATTAAATGTGTTGAGTAATGGCCAACGATAAATAAGGCTATGTTGATTTTCTTCGTTATTAATATCTCTATAGTGATAGTTGTTTATTGAAAATAATTTCTTTAATTTATTTATATCTTGGTTTGTACTCTCTTTTTCTCTTTTTATCTCCGAGCGAATAAATTTTTTATTTTCCATTTTTGAACCCTCATATAAAAATAAATTCTTAACCTGTAATTTTATTTTTCTTAGTCAGAAAAGGGGTAAGTGTTAAATAAAATATTAATATTCTTTATTTAAGGATATGCCTTAAAAATAGTTATTTCAATTACGTATAAATACATAAATTAAATATACGAATTTAAATTTCATTGGGAATGAATAATAACCCTCTTTGACAATGATAATATTCTCAATAAATTCATTTAAATAATAACTAAACCATTGTTAGTCAAAAAAACGAAATATAAGATAATTGTAAATTACCTATTTATAACAAATTCTAAGATAGTCTTTTTTAGATGATCAAAAAAGATTTGATTTTTATCAAGTAGAATACCATTAAATTAGTTAAATCATCTGTTTATTATTGTTTTTATTTTATTTTTTAGCTTTATGTTCTTATGGTGTTTGTTTTGTAATGCTTATGTTAATTTAATTGATCTATTTGTGATTATTTTGTTTGGTTTTGGATATGGGAAAATAAGATAACTCTGTGTTGCTATTTATTTTTTAAAATAACAACACAACTATAAAATTTATGTCTATTATATAAATATAAAGTGGCGTTTTGTTTATTAATCAACTTAATTATTTTTAAGTTGATTGCTTATATTTATTTGTCAGTAATTTATTTTTATGTACTCTTTCTTTTATATATAAGTAGTTTTACTAGTTGATGGGGGAATATTCTATTAAGAGTTAACTTTATAGTTATTTATAAAAATAAGAAGTATAAAAAGGAAAATATGAATATTCATATCAATGTCGGATATTATATAGATACGAATAAGTAGGTAATTAAAATGAACAAGACTAAAACAACCCGGTTAAGTTTTTTACATTACTGGCATGGGTTGGGGGCCTGGAATTTTTATTTTTTGCTAAAGTTTGTTTTGCTTTGGTATGGTTATTTAAAATTTGATGCATTTAGCAATTTACTCTTTCTAGCATTTTTATTATTTCCATTACCGAAAACATTTTGGCATAAATTACGTAATTGGATAGCGATCCCTATAGGGGTTATGCTTTTCTACCACGACACTTGGCTACCTAGTTTTTCAACGGTATTAGAACAAGGAGGGCAGTTAAAGAACTTTTCATTCTCTTACCTCATTGAATTAGCTGTTAATTTTATTAACTTAAAGATGATCGGGGTGGCATTTATTTTACTGGTAGGGTATCTCTTTATTGAACAGTGGGTAAGAGTGTCGGTGTTTATTATCGCGGGTGTAGTGTGGCTTAATATTAGTGGTTTTACCCATTTTTCAGGCGCTATGGTTTCTGCTGTTTCTGCCAATAGCTTTACTCAGCAAACCAACACATCTATCGATCAGCCACAACCGCAAAATACAGAAATATTATCGACAGCGCAGACTAGAGCGCCAAATAATAACGTACTGAGTTCACCTTACCCGCCACAAAAACAGCCGGCTAATAACAAAGTGTTAGATGAATGGCTTGCTCAGTTTTATCGTTACGAAAATAAACGCAGCACACCCGCTCCCGCTCAGCTCTCTTCTTATGCACAACCCTTTGATATTTTAATTATTAATATTTGTTCACTCTCTACCGCTGATGCGGCAGCCGTCGGATTACAGCAACATCCTATTTGGGGTAACTTTGATGTGTTATTTAATCGCTTTAATAGTGTTGCTTCTTATAGTGGCCCCGCTTCATTACGTTTATTAAGAGCCAGTTGTGGCCAAACACAACACGCTGATTTGTATGATCCTGCCGATATGCAATGCTTATTGATGGATAATCTGGCTGCTTTAGGTTTTGAGAAGAAATTGGTGCTCGATCATAATGGCGAGTTTGGTCATTATCTTCAAGAAATTAGAGAGTTAGGTAATCTTAATGTGCCGTTGCAAGATCAAAGCGGACTCTCTCATCAAATTACCGCTTTTGATGGCTCTAAAATCTATAACGATAAAGAGACCTTAGAGCGTTGGTTAAAAGCACGAGAAAAATCAGATGAAAAACGGACGGTGACCTTTGTCAATTTAGTGTCACTTCATGATGGTAATAGGTTCGTTGGCGAAAATACAACGGCTGATTATGGCAAAAGAGCCTCAGCGCTACTTGATAACTTAAATGCTTTTATTAATACCCTTGATAAACGTGGCAGAAAAGTGATGGTGGTGATTGTTCCTGAACATGGAGCCGCATTACAAGGTGATACAACACAGATGTCTGGTTTGCGAGATATTCCAAGCCGAAGTATTACTACAGTTCCTGTCGGTATTCGTTTTACTGGACTTAAAAATCAACGTTTACCTCATACACCTATGATGATAGATAAACCAAGCAGTTATTTAGCGTTATCCGATTTTATTCTCCGTAATGTGAATGGCGATATCTTTAATCAACCCACCATTGATTGGAATGCGTTAACCCGTGAATTACCACAAACCGCGACGGTATCAGAAAATCAAAATACCATTGTGGTTGATTATCAAGGGAAATCTTATATCAAATTGAATGAAGGAGAGTGGATAGACTACCCTGATTGATTTGTTTATTTCATCATCACTCCCTGTTCTCTTACTGACTTTGAGTTCCCCGTTAATATTGCGGGGTTTTTTATGGTTAACAAACAGATAAATTCAAGGAATAAAAAAACCACACCTAAAAGATGTGGTTTGATGAGTTAGCTATGAAACAAGGGAAATTTATTTTAAACCCGCAGCTTCACGTAAAATCTCAGCTTTATCTGTTGCTTCCCAAGGGAATTCAGCACGACCAAAATGACCGTATGCTGCTGTTTTTTGGTAGATCGGATGCAGTAAATCCAGCATTTGAATTAAGCCATAAGGGCGTAAATCAAAGAACTCACGTACTAATAAGATCAGTTGTGAGGTAGGGATTTTTTCAGTACCAAATGTTTCGACCATAATAGATGTTGGCTCTGCAACACCGATAGCGTAAGACACTTGAATTTCACAGCGATCAGCTAAGCCCGCAGCAACAATATTTTTTGCAACATAACGTGCAGCATAAGCCGCAGAACGGTCAACTTTGGAAGGATCTTTACCAGAGAATGCCCCACCGCCGTGGCGTGCCATACCACCATAAGTATCAACAATGATCTTACGACCTGTTAATCCACAGTCGCCCATTGGGCCACCGATAACAAAACGACCTGTTGGGTTAATGAAATATTTGGTTTGTTCATTTAACCATTCTGTTGGCAGAATAGGTTTAATGATCTCTTCCATTACCGCTTCATGTAAGTCTTTTTGTGAAATATCTTCAGCATGCTGAGTTGATAAAACCACGGCATCAATACCAACAATGTTGTTATTGTCGTATTGGAAAGTGATCTGACTTTTGGCATCTGGACGTAACCATGGTAGTGTGCCATTTTTACGTACTTGAGCTTGGCGCTGGACTAAGCGGTGAGCATAAGTAATAGGTGCTGGCATCAGAACGTCAGTTTCATTAGTGGCATAACCAAACATTAAACCTTGGTCACCGGCACCTTGTTCAAGGGGATCTGCGCGGTCAACACCTTGGTTGATATCTGGGGATTGTTTACCAATCGCACTGATAACGGCGCAGGAATTAGCATCAAAGCCCATATCTGAACTGGTATAACCGATTTCACGTACTGTTTTACGTGTGATCTCTTCGATATCAACCCAAGCTTTGGTGGTAATTTCTCCGCCTACCATCACCATGCCTGTTTTAACGTAAGTTTCACAGGCAACACGTGCTTTTGGATCTTGTTCTAAAATTGCATCCAATACGGCATCAGAAATTTGATCCGCAATTTTGTCTGGATGACCTTCTGATACTGATTCAGAAGTAAAAAGGTGTGTAGTCATTATATCTCGTTACCTTAATACAGATGGTCTAAGGATGGATGTTTTAACATCTAGACGTCCATTTTAGGACTGTTTTCTCTTTAATTCCAGCTTTTTTTAATCAAATATAGGGATAAACTCGCATCCAATAGTTGATATCATTTTTTGTGTGACACAATTTTTCAAGTGAGCAAAAAGAAAAATAATAAAAAAAAGCGATTTATCTATTTTGTTTTTGCATTTTGATTCAACTACAGGTATAACCTCGCCGTTACTGTGAAAACTGAATCACAGTGTAAACCGCAGGATTGCTGATCCTGTTTCTCTGTTAGGGAAATGGCTTATAAGGTTAAGCCATGTGTGGAGTGAATGGGTAATGATCCATTGTCTACTGGTTATTCTTTTCAAAAACCAAAACAGTACTCGCCAATACTATACCCGTAGTATGTCTAGAGTGATTTCCTCTTTGAGCTCTTTTTCTTTAGAGCGAAGTTGTCTGTTACTTGCCAATAGGTGATTGTGTTAACTATTAGTCGGTTAACTTCATCGCTTTCTACTACTATATCCTGCATTAGGCTGGATAATCATACAAAAATATATAGTGAGTCATTACTTCTAACTGTTATTTATCGGTCATTTCAGCTAGCCATGAAATTATTGACTACTATAGTGACAGGCAAGGTATAAACTCATACTCCCTAAGGAGAATGTCATGAATGATAACATCGCTCGTAAGATGCAACAGACTTATAACATCACATATTGGGGGGGAGGATACTACTGCGCGAATAATCGCGGCAATATTAGTGTTTGCCCAAATCCTGATGTGCCTGAAGCAACGCTGGATTTAACAGAATTAGTTAAGCAAGTACAAGAAGAGCATTCACATTTACGCCTTCCTGCGCTGTTTTGTTTTCCACAAATTTTACAGCACCGTTTGCGCTCAATTAATGCCGCTTTTCATCGTGCACGTGAGTCTTATGGCTACAAAGGGGATTACTTTTTAGTTTATCCAATTAAAGTCAATCAACAGCGTCGTGTGATTGAATCGCTAATTAATGCTGGAGAGCCATTAGGATTAGAAGCTGGCTCTAAAGCTGAATTAATGGCAGTGCTTGCTCATGCCAACATGACCAGTTCGGTGATTGTTTGTAATGGTTACAAAGATCGCGAATATATTCGTTTAGCCCTTACAGGGGAAAAGCTCGGTCATAAAGTGTTCTTGGTCATTGAAAAAATGTCTGAGATAAAAATGGTACTTGAAGAAGCCGAACGTTTAGAAGTGATCCCCCGCTTAGGGGTTCGTGCTCGCCTTGCTTCTCAAGGCTCCGGTAAATGGCAAGCCAGTGGGGGTGAAAAATCTAAATTCGGCCTAGCTGCAACACAAGTACTACAACTGATTGATACGCTACGCCAAGCTGGTCGTTTAGATAGTTTGCAGTTATTGCATTTTCACCTTGGATCACAGATGGCTAATATCCGTGATATTGCGACAGGTGTGCGTGAATCAGCCCGTTTTTATGTTGAGTTACATAAATTAGGGGTCAATATTCAGTATTTTGATGTTGGTGGTGGCTTGGGCGTTGATTATGAAGGTACGCGCTCACAATCTGATTGCTCTGTTAACTATGGCCTTAATGAATACGCTAATAACGTGATTTGGGCGATTGGTGATGCTTGTGATGAAAATGAATTACCTCATCCAACCGTTATTACAGAATCAGGTCGAGCATTAACTGCGCATCATACGGTGCTTATTTCCAATGTTATTGGTGTTGAACGTAACGAATTTACTGCAATCACGCCACCGGCCGAAGATGCTCCAAGACCTATCGCAAGCCTTTGGGAAACATGGGAAGAGATGCAAACCAAAGGGAATAGCCGTTCATTACGTGAATGGCTACATGATAGCCAATTAGATTTACATGATGTCCATACTCAATATGTACACGGTATGTTAAGTCTGACAGAGCGTGCATGGGCGGAAGAGTTATATCTGAATATCTGTCGTCATATTCAATATGATTTAGATCCAAGTAATCGAGCCCATCGCCCGATTATTGATGAACTGCAAGAGCGTATGTCAGATAAGTTCTATGTCAACTTTTCACTGTTCCAGTCATTGCCTGATGCTTGGGGAATTGATCAATTATTCCCTGTATTACCAATTGAAGGTTTAGATAAACCGCTCGATCGCCGTGCTGTATTGCTAGATATCACTTGTGATTCAGATGGTATTATCGATCATTATGTCGATGGTGATGGGGTCGAAACCACGATGCCAATGCCAGCTTATGATCCTGAATATCCACCAATGATTGGCTTCTTTATGGTGGGGGCGTATCAGGAAATCCTTGGAAATATGCATAACTTATTTGGTGATACAGCTGCTGTTGATGTTTATCTTGATGAGAAAGGCAATCTTACTTATCAGTTGAGTGAAGAGGGTGATACCGTTGCGGATATGCTTCAATATGTAAAACTTAATCCTGCGGTATTGTTGGAGCGCTTCCGTACTCAAGTGAAAAATGCACAGTTAGATAAAGCACTCCAAGAGCAGTTCCTAACTGAATTTGAAAGTGGCTTATACGGTTATACCTATCTGGAAGAAGAGGAGTAATGCTTACTTCCTAATGCAGAGTGGTGTTGATACATCACTCTTTATCTATCATATTGATTTATATGTTGCTTGTTAAAATAAGTAACAGAGGTAATGGCATGAAAAATTGTACGTTAGGTAATGAGACTGATAATTCTTTGATCTCAAATGCATTTGGTTTTTTACGTTTTCCACTGAATTTTCAACCTTATAGCAGTGATGCTGATTGGGTGATCACTGGGGTGCCTTTTGATATGGCAACTTCAGGTCGTGCAGGTACTCGCCATGGGCCCGGCGCTATTCGCCAGATTTCGACTAACTTAGCGTGGGAAGGACATCGCTGGCCTTGGCACTTCGATATGCGTGAACGCCTCAAAGTTGTTGATTGTGGTGATTTAGTATTTAACTTCGGTGATGCGCAAGATATGAGTGATAAGCTACAAGCTCATACGGAAAAATTGCTAGCAGCAGGTAAAAGATGTTTAACCTTTGGTGGTGATCACTTTGTGACATTACCTCTATTACGTGCTCACGCTAAACACTTTGGCAAAATGGCTTTGGTGCATTTTGATGCTCATACCGATACTTATGCTAATGGCAGTAAGTTTGATCACGGTACGATGTTCTATCATGCTCCTAATGAAGGTTTGATTGATCCACAGCATTCAGTGCAAATTGGTATTCGTACCGAGCATGACACTAATAACGGCTTTACTGTCTTGGATGCTGCACAAGTTAATGATCGTGGGGTTGATGATTTAGTCGCGCAAATTAAAGAGATTGTGGGTTCACTTCCTGTTTATTTGACTTTTGATATTGATTGCCTTGATCCCGCATTTGCACCGGGTACAGGAACACCGGTTGTGGGTGGATTAACCACGGATAAGGCGCTGAAAATGCTGCGTGCTCTACAGCCGTTAAATATTGTAGGCATGGATTTAGTTGAAGTATCGCCAGCGTATGATCAATCAGATATTACTGCCCTTGCCGGAGCAACCATTGCACTTGATATGCTATATCTGCAAGCGGCTAAAAAATAATTACTTTTTTGTCATAAATAATGTCAAGGCAATATCTATTTAGATATTGCCTTATTTTTATCCATTAAATGAATGAGTTAAGCATTTTTTGCTAACTATAAAGTTAATGAGTAAAAAAGATCATCTGCTCTTTTGCAACAGATGATGGCCTTTTGGTAACTTGTTATTCTAAATGATAATTATTTTCACTATATTCTATTCTACTTATTGTGTTTACTAGTGAATGATCATTTCTTTGTCACATCGCACTTTAATTGCTACTGTTAAATTATTAATAAAGTTCTTTTTTGGAAGAGCTTTTTCATCTGTAAATATTCAGGAGAAAGACAATGGCTTTGAATGGTAAAGTAATTTTAGTTACAGGTGCTGCTCAGGGAATTGGTCGTGGTATCGCATTACGTCTTGCTAAAGAGGGTGCCGATATTGCTCTGGTTGACTTAAAAGCAGATAAATTATCCGATGTAGCAAAAGAAATTGAAGCGTTAGGGCGTAAAGTGACGACCTTTGCTGCAGATATTAGCAACCGTGATGAAGTCTTTGCGGCAGTTGAACATGCTGAAAAAACCTTAGGCGGTTTTGATGTTATGATCAATAACGCAGGTATTGCACAGGTGAAACCTCTTGCAGATGTGACCCCGGAAGATATGGATCGGATCTTCAAAATTAACGTTAATGGTGTGATGTGGGGTATTCAGGCCGCTTCTGAGAAATTTAAAGCATTAGGCCATAAAGGGAAGATTATTAATGCATCTTCTATTGCTGGGCACGATGGTTTTGCCATGTTAGGGGTTTATTCTGCCACTAAATTTGCAGTACGTGCATTAACACAAGCGGCAGCTAAAGAGTATGCGAGCGCAGGCATCACTGTTAATGCTTATTGCCCGGGCATTGTCGGCACCGATATGTGGGTTGAGATTGACGAGCGTTTTGCTGAAATTACTGGAGCACCAAAAGGTGAGACCTATAAAAAATATGTGGACGGTATTGCTCTAGGTCGTGCTCAAACTCCTGATGACGTAGCTGCGTTAGTTTCCTTCTTGGCAAGTGATGATTCCGACTATATTACGGGCCAAGCTATCTTAACAGATGGCGGTATTGTCTATCGTTAATTATTGATTACTTAATCATAATTGTTATTTGTGCCCCGAGTTATTCACTAAGATAACTCGGGGCATTTTTTTATGATATGTGTACGAAAAATATTTCCTCTTTGATTTTTGTCTGTTATAAGTTACATTTTTAGTGTGATTTATAAGCAACAATTAGGACTTTGGCAATAAGGAAAGCAAATGCCATATAAAATAGTGCGTTATCAGGACAGAAACCAAAAAGTACCCTATCGAGAGTGGATACAAAAGATTAGGAAACGAGATCCTCAAGCGGCTGCTAAAATTGAAGTACAAGTAACTCGAGCATGTTATGGTAACTTCGCCGATCATAAATTTGTTCGTGATGGAGTCTGGGCTTTACGAATAAACTTCGGGCAGGGATATCGGGTTTATTATTCAATAGAAAATGAATTTATTATTCTTTTACTTGTTGGAGGGAATAAAAGTACTCAACAAGCAGATATTGATAAAGCAGTGAACTATCTTGAAGATTATCATGTAAGGATGAAAAATGACCAATAAAATAGATGTAGTAAAAAGAAAAACTGTTCCTGCATATCTTGACCATGATTTAGAGATGATAAATGAACTACGAGAAGATCCTGATTATGCTGAGGTGTATTTGCAAACGGCGTTAGAAGGTATTTATGAGCCTGGGGGAATAGGTGCATTTTTAATTGCATTACGGCAAATTATTGAGGCTCATGGTGGAGTGGGCGTGATTGCGAAAAAATCAGGATTATCTCGACAACATATTTATCGAGCATTATCTGAAAATGGTAATCCAACACTGACAACATTGACAGAAATCACCAGAGCAGTAGGCGTTCGATTAGCATCAACTCACTGTGTTTAATAATTTACCAGCAAAAAATACGATGTGCCCCGAGTTATTCACTAAGATAACTCGGGGCATTTTGTTTACTGTAACGCATTAAAGTTGGAAATAACGAGCAATCAGTGGCGTTGTAAAGTTCTTTTTTAAATAAAAACCACGGGGAAGTGTCATGATGCGTTGTCCATTTTCACCAATGGCTTCGGTTAATGCCTTACTGTTAGCAGCCTTAGGGCGAATTTGTAATACTTGTCCGTGACGCGCAGTAATGCTTTCTACTTTTCCTAAGACAATCATATCCATTAACTCTTCCCAATCGTGACGCAGTAGCTCTTCTTCAAGATGATTGGGGCTCCAAAGTAGCGGGGAAGCGACTCTACGTTGTGCTAATGGGATCTCCCGTTCTCCCTCTACAGGTACCCATAATACTTTCGACAGCTTACGTTTTACATGGCTATTCTCCCATGTGATCCCACTGTTTCCTGTAAGTGCGGCTACACAAACAAAGGTCGTTTCTAATGGCATACCAAAACGGTCGATAGGGATGGTTTTTAGCTCAACACCGATATGAGAAAAATCTTGTTCAGGTTTACTGCCGGCACTGGCACCTAAATAGTATTCCAATAGCATACCGACCCAACCTTTATCACGCTTTAAATTTTCAGGAATAGGAAGCTGTGCAAAAGCGGCGAGTTCACCGAAGGTATAACCAGCCAGCGCTTGTGCTCGTGCGAGTAAAACGGATTCATTTTCAGGTGCTGCTGGTGGCGTAAACATAAATAACTGTCTTCCTGTACAATAAATAAACAGAAAAAAAGGATGATGGAAAATGTTTTTTCACTGATTTAAGTTAAAACATAATAGCATGATATATCATCATTTTTTTATGTGAATCGAGGTTTTAATAATAAATGATATAAGTTGTTCAGGGTTATCCTTAGATCATAAACAGGCTTTTGCACTAGGTTATCCACAGCTTTGTGGGATAACTCCGCAAAAGTGAGATCACTGTTCTGATTTACAGCCTTGACTTTTGCCGATATTCCCCAAAATCTGCCTATTTCGATTAACTAATCGGCACAACCTGTGGATAAAACCGACTATGGTTGTTTTTCGTACAATTTAACCATTGGACTTTATTCATTGGTTTATCCAATCGTTGAAATAGGGATAAAAACTTATCTACTAATTTGAATTATAAGTGATATTTTAAAAAATGTTTCAACAGCCTGTAGGCTAATATAAAAACTATACCCTGATTATCTCACTCTTTTTCACATAGATATCCACAGAAAAAGTGAATAAATCCCCTAGGCCTTACTGTTGGTGTTTATAACTTTGCGGGTTTCTGTGAATTAACATAATTATAAGTGAAAACGCTATTTTAATGGGGGCGTTTCTAAATCAGGTATAAACCATGCCGATTTAAAATCAAACCAACCAAAGGTATTCATTTTTACACCGCGTATCGTACGTTGCCCTTGTAATTCAAGTAAATGGTGAAATAACGGGAAAAGCCAATTATTTTGTGTTAATTGGCGACACCACTCTTCAAGCGGTAATACTTTTTGACGCCATAAGGCTAGGGCATCTTCATAACGTTTACCCATGCACTGGTGAAATAGAGGCAGTTCATAAAGTGCTGCAAAAATAGAAAACTCGAGCGGTTTATAGAAATTGACGGTAGCTAACCAGATATCACTCTTTGCATCACCATAATACCACTGTTCATAATCAAGCACTTGAATAGATAATTCGATATCATAGTCAGATAAGATTTTTTTGATCAGTTCAGCAATAGTGCTGTATTCGTGGTGCTCTTTATACAGTGTAATGGTCAGTTTTGTGAGTGAAGCGGGTTTAGCATGCGGTGGGATCAGTTTGCTATGGTGCCAGTGTAACAATAAACCATAAGCAGGTGACCAATGGCGTTGATAAGAGGGCGCACAATGGGCCAACATATTCACCGGTGTTAATACACTACTAAGCCATTCGCGGATCTCAGGTTGTTGGCATTGTGTTGAGCGACTATCGTAAAGTAAAAAATAACAGCCTTCCTCTTTGCGGCTTTCCAGTGAGTTGTTATGAGTATCATCATCGGTTAAATGAAGGGTAGAGCAAACCATTTTGTCTTTTAATTCAGGAACCACCCAAATATCGATGTTATCTAATAGTGCGCGTAAACCAAAATAGCGATCAAACGCTTTGATTTGCAGTTTATGTTGATCATTACTCATCACTTGGTATGCCCCTGTGCCAATGGGGTGCTGAGAAAAATTAGCGAGAGTTCGCCATTCTTGGGGCAAGATCGCTGCTTGTGGGCTACCTAATAGGGTGGCAAATTGTTTATCCGGTACGGTTAAATAAATATCAATAACATAAGGTTGCGGTGAGGTTATTTTCTCAATATGTGCATAAAGTGGATTGCAGACTTTCATTCTCATTAAAGAGGTGCTGATATCCTCTATGGTTAATTCTCGTCCATGGTGAAAATAGATAGCAGGGCGTAAATAAAAGCGCCAATGTTGCTCGCTGATCATCTGCCAGTGATGGGCTAATTCCGCTTCGACTTCCCCATTTTCCTCTTTTAAGTGAAGTAATGAATTAAATACTTGGCTCATTAAATGTAATTCAGAGCGCCGAAGCGGCGTACCGGGTAATAAATTACGAAAAGGGCGATAGTAAATTATTCGTAGACGTTGTTGGCTAGGGTGAAAGCTTTTTTCAATCTGTGAAAGCACCATTTGCCGTAACGAGTCTTTATCGCCCATCAGTGCAACGAGCTTTTCTATATCATTTTCTTCCAGTAATCGCTCTGCTCGGCTTTGTTGGATGTCAAAGGCGTTAGAATGAAAAGTCAGGGTGGATTTTTTTCCTCTTCCTACTTCTGCTTGCCAATCTATCCAACCAGTTTGATGCATTTTGTTTAGTAACGAACGCACATGGCGACGAGTGCAATGTAATGTTTCAGCAAGCTCTTGTAATGTGGTTTCAGTCTCTTTTCCCTCAAAAGCTTGCCATAAGCGAATAAATTGCAACTCTAAGCGGGGTGATGTCATAAAAGAGGAAATCCCTTATTAAAGTGATCAATTTTAATTTCCTTATATTAGACCGATAATGCTTGTGTTTAAAGTTAGCTCTTATGTTAGTTATCACAAATTATGAATACTAACAGACTCCCCCTTTGAGCATGCGGTGATTACCGGCCAGTGATAATAGGTCACTGGCTTTTTTGTTCGTTTTACTGAAAAAAAATGCCGCGAGGTAAATAGCGGCGAGAATGACAAAGTTTAAATTTTTACAGATAACAAACAGTGAAATAAGGTAATTGAGTCAGTGATTAACGCATAAAAGCAGGTTGTTTAGCTTCATAAGCACTTATCTCTGCTTGGTGTTGTAACGTTAATCCGATACTGTCTAATCCTTCAATCATGCAATGACGGCGAAATGCATCGATTTCAAATGAGAAGCATAATTCACCGGCGATCACTTGTTGGGCAACTAAATCAACGGTAATAGGCGTACCAGCATGCTCTGTTACCCAATCAAATAACTGGGTAACTTGCTCATCACTTAATTTGATTGGCAATAACTGGTTATTAAAGGAATTGCCGTAAAAAATATCAGCAAAACTCGGCGCGATCACCGCATGAAAGCCATAATCTGTGAGCGCCCAAGGCGCATGTTCGCGAGAAGATCCACAACCAAAATTCTCGCGCGCCAATAAAATAGAAGCATCTTGATAGATGGGCTGATTTAAAATAAATGATGGGTTAGGCTGGGTGCCTTCATCATCTAAAAATCGCCAATCATGAAATAAGTGTTTACCAAATCCTGTGCGAGTGACTTTTTGTAAAAATTGTTTGGGAATAATCGCATCAGTATCCACGTTGGCAGCATCTAAAGGTACTGGAATTCCAGTGTGTTGTGTGAATTTATTCATTAGGTTCTCCTTTATGATACTGTTGCAAAAGTGCGAATATCAGCGAAATGCCCATGAATGGCGGCGGCAGCGGCCATTGCCGGACTGACTAAATGAGTTCTGCCACCACGACCTTGGCGACCTTCAAAATTACGATTGCTGGTCGATGCGCAACGCTCTCCGGGATTTAATCGGTCATTGTTCATTGCCAAGCACATTGAGCAGCCGGGTAAACGCCATTCAAAACCGGCTTCAATAAAAATTTTATCTAAACCTTCTGCTTCTGCTTGGGCTTTAACAGGGCCTGAGCCGGGAACAACAATTGCCTGTACATGGGAGGCGACTTTATGCCCTTTAGCTATCTTTGCTGCTGCGCGTAAATCTTCAATACGAGAGTTAGTGCAAGAGCCTATAAAAACTTTATCTATTGTAATATCAGTTAAGTTAACACCTTCAGTTAATCCCATATAAGCTAAGGCTTTTTCGGCGCTAGCTCGTTCAACAGGATCGTTAAAACTGTTCAATCGCGGAACAATTTGGTCAATAGCAATCACTTGTCCCGGATTCGTCCCCCAAGTCACTTGTGGTGCAATCTCTGCGGCATTAATCGTCACAGTAGCATCAAAAATAGCATCTTCGTCCGACTTTAACGTTTTCCAATAGGCGACAGCTTCATCCCACAATGGGGCTTGAGGGGCAAATTGACGTCCTTTTAAGTAAGCAAATGTAGTCTCATCAGGAGCAACTAAGCCTGCTTTTGCCCCCATCTCTATCGCCATATTGCATAACGTCATTCGCCCTTCCATACTCAAAGCTTCAATAGCTTCTCCCGTAAATTCAATAATATACCCCGTACCTCCCGCACTACCCAATTTTCCGATAATCGCCAATACGATATCTTTTGCCGTGATGCCATTGGCTGTTTTGCCTTGTACTTCGATTTTTAAGGTTTTAGCACGTGATTGTTTTAAGGTTTGTGTCGCTAATACGTGCTCAACCTCAGAAGTGCCAATACCGAAAGCTAATGCACCAAAGGCACCATGTGTTGCTGTATGTGAGTCGCCACAAACAATTGTCATGCCTGGTAAAGTTAAGCCTTGTTCAGGCCCCATAACATGAACAATTCCTTGATATGGGTGATTTAAGTCATACAAGGTCACACCAAATTCTTGACAGTTTTTCATTAACTCTTGCATTTGAATACGCGCCATATCACCACAGGCGTTGATATCTTTGGTTTGAGTTGAAACGTTGTGATCCATTGTGGCAAAGGTTTTGTTGGGTTGACGAACAGCACGACCTTTGGTTCTTAAACCATCAAAAGCTTGAGGTGAAGTCACTTCATGCACTAAATGTCTATCGATATATATAATAGGTGTTTCATTCGCTACTTCTCTGACAACATGTGCATCGTAAATTTTTTGATATAATGTTTTACCCATGTTATGCCCCTTCTTGAATAAACTGAGCGATATGATCACCCATTTCTGCGGTTGTTATTGCGTTTCCTTCTCCCGCTAAATCTGCGGTGCGATAGCCTGTTGCTAGTACTCTTGTAATTGCTTCTTCAATGGCTTGGGCTGCTTTATCTTCATTAAAGCTATAACGCAGTAATAGGGCGGTTGATAAAATTTGTGCTATTGGATTGGCGATATTTTTACCGGCAATATCTGGTGCGGAGCCACCTGCGGGTTCATATAAACCAAAATGTGCTTCATTTACGCTTGCAGAGGGCAACATGCCCATTGAACCGGTGATCATGGCGCATTCGTCTGATAAAATATCGCCAAAGATATTGGAGCACAGCAATACATCAAATTGCGCTGGATCTTTAATTAATTGCATTGTCGCATTATCGATATACATATGTTGCAAGGTCACATCAGGGTATTGTTTAGCGACCTCAGTGACGACTTCACGCCATAAAATAGAGCTTTGTAAAACGTTGGCTTTATCAATCGACGTGACTTTATAACGACGTTTTTGCGCTGATTTGAAAGCAAAATGAGCAATACGTTCGATTTCATAGCGATGGTAAACCTCGGTATCAAAAGCACGCTCTTCGCGACCTTCACCATCACGGCCTTTAGGTTGACCGAAATAGATCCCCCCAGTTAATTCACGAACACATAAAATATCAAAACCGCGTTGTGCAATATCAGCACGCAATGGACAATAAGCTTCTAAACCTTTATATAAACGAGCTGGGCGCAGATTGCAGAATAATTTAAAGTGTTTGCGTAAAGGTAATAATGCGCCACGTTCCGGTTGTTGATCTGCCGGTAAATGCTCCCATTTAGGCCCCCCCACAGAGCCGAATAAAATCGCATCAGCTTGCTCACATCCAGCCAAGGTGGTTGCCGGTAATGGTGTGCCATGATTATCGATAGCAATACCACCAATATCGTACTCTTTGGTCGTGATATTCAGTGAAAATCGTTTATTTACCGCATCGATCACTTTTTGTGCTTGCGCCATAACTTCAGGGCCAATGCCATCTCCGGGCAATACTGCAATATGATAATGTTTAGACATAATGATTAAACCGCTTCTTGTGTTGTATGGTGTTTGCGTTTTTCTATTTCGACTTGCTCTGAACGCCAAATACTGTTGATAACATGCATCATGGCGTTGGCGGATGAACCGACGATATCAGTTTCTAATCCCATGCCATGAAATTTACGTCCTTGGTATTCAACCACGATATCAACTTGTCCTAATGCATCTCGTCCTTCACCTTTGGCTGTTAATTGATAAGTCACCAGTTTTAAGGGATAACCTGTAGCACGAGAAATAGCTTGATAGACAGCATCAACGGGACCATTTCCTGTTGCTGCTTCAGTGATTTCTTCATTTTTACGACTAATGCTGACACTGGCTGTGGCAACTGTTGAGGAGCCGGATTGAGTATTAAAATAGTTCATTACAAACTCATCAGGCTCTTGTTGCTGTTGCCCCATAAAAGCCAATGCTTCTAAGTCATAGTCAAAAACTTGGCCTTTTTTATCAGCTAAACGTAAGAAAGCGGCATATAAAGAATCTAAGTTATAATCTGTTTCGCGATAGCCCATCTCTTCCATACGGTGTTTTACCGCAGCTCGACCAGAGCGAGACGTTAAGTTCAATTGCACCTCTTTTAAACCAATTGATTCAGGTGTCATAATTTCGTAAGTTTCACGATTTTTCAGTACGCCATCTTGGTGAATACCAGAGGAGTGGGCAAAGGCATTCGAGCCAACGATGGATTTATTGGCATGAATAGGGGTATTACATAATTGACTGACTAACTGGCTGGTACGGTAGATCTCTTTGTGATTAATACGCGTTTGTACATTCATCATTTGTTCACGTACTTTTATCGCCATAATCACTTCTTCTAAAGCGCAGTTACCGGCTCGTTCACCTAAGCCGTTGATAGTCCCTTCAACTTGTCTTGCACCTGCTTGTACTGCGGTAATAGAGTTTGCAACAGCCATACCTAAATCATCATGGCAATGAACGGAGATCACCGCTTTATCAATATTAGGTACACGTTCAAATAAATTAGTGATAATGCCACCGAATTGATAAGGCGTGGTATAACCTACGGTGTCTGGAATATTAATGGTTGTTGCGCCCGCGTTGATGGCACTTTCCACAATGCGACATAAATTATCAATATGGGTACGCCCCGCATCTTCGCAAGAAAATTCAACATCATCAGTATAGCGTCGGGCGCGTTTAATTGAGCGTGTTCCCATTTCAATAATGTCATCAAAGGATTTTTTTAACTTATGTTCAGCATGCAAAGCGGAGGTGGCTAAAAAAACATGAATACGAAATGCCTCGGCAATGTTTAATGACTCTGCGGCAACGTCAATATCATTATCAACACAGCGAGCTAACGCACAAATGCGACTATTTTTAATTTCTCGAGCGATGGTTTGTACAGATTCAAAATCCCCAGGGGAAGAGACAGGAAAACCCGCTTCAATGATATCTACACCTAAACGTTCTAAGGCATAAGCAATTTGTAACTTCTCTTTTACGCTTAAGCTAGCTTGCAATGCTTGTTCGCCATCTCTTAATGTGGTGTCAAAAATAATCACATTGTTGCTCATAATCTGTTCCTTATACTTTTTTATTTCGTTTTTTGCGCTCTCCCAGGTATAAAAAAACCCGCGATTAGCGCGGGTTTTTCTCTAAGGGTAGGTATGTTTCATTTTTTACCCATCAGCCGACCGCGCATCAATGTTGCGAATAGTAGTAGGCTTGATAGTAAAATTGCGTTTAACATGAAACATCCTTACATTTGTTCTTAATAATGTTTATTTATTGATACCGGATACCAATCATCATGTCAAGCATTGGAATTTTTTAATTTGTTTTGATGTGTGAATTATATTTTATTCTTAGTAATTCTGACTAATATCTAAATTTTTAGTAATGATTATATCTATCAAACAATCATTGATTAGGTTAATGTTTCACATAATCGCTCTCGGGGAGTGAAATAAAAAATTAAACAATTGTTTGCTTTTTTTTTGAACAACTAACTATCAGGGGGATGAGCGGTTGTAGTTAACAACAATATCAATAAATTTGAGCAACATTTTGAATATAAGAATAAAAATTATTACCGTGGTGACTGTAATAGTTCTGAAAGTGTCCTGTAAGGTGATAGATTTTATTATTTTATTATGATTTTTATCATATTTTGTTTTATTATTTGCAAGGCATAAGGTAAAACAGGTTGTAATATATATCGGTATAATCATTTCATTAATATGTAATTTAAATGTCAATTTATTCTCTTTAATATAAAGATGAATTATTTTTTGGTGTTTGTGTTATACATTTTGTGATGTACATGGATGATGAATAATAAGTAGTAATATTTTTATAAAAGTTACAGTCATGGTTAGATATATAATTTATTAATATGCTTTTATATTATTAATAAGTTTTAATTCGCCAATTATAATAACATAGTGGAGTAAAAAATGACGGATTACACATCAGCAACAACGACCAATAAAGAGTCAGCAGATATGCATTTACGTAATGTTGATCTTAATTTATTAACGGTGTTTGATGCTGTTATGCAAATGCAAAATGTCACACGAGCAGCACAGGTGTTAGGTATGTCTCAACCGGCAGTCAGTAATGCAGTTTCTCGTCTTAAGATCATGTTTAATGACGAGTTATTTGTTCGGTATGGCCGAGGTATTCAACCAACATTAAGAGCCAAACAATTATTTGGCCCTGTTCGACAAGCATTACAATTAGTCCATAATGAATTGCCAGGGGCGGGATTTGAACCGGAACAAAGTGATCGTGTGTTTAGCTTATCTATTTGCAGTCCATTAGATATCAAGTTAGCGCCAAAAATTGTAGAGAGAATAAAAAATAAAACCCCTAATATTAATGTAAATATTAAGTCTTATTTGAATAGTAATATTGAACACCAATTAAAATATCAGGAAGTTGAGTTCTTTATTAATTATAAACAATTTGATAAACCAGAGTTTCATTCACACCCTTTATTCAATGATGAAGTGGTTTTGGCTGTCTCTAACCAACACCCACGAATTAAAGAAAGCGTTACTGAAGAGATGTTATTAAATGAGCATCATTCTATTGTTTCTTTAGAAGATGTGGGGTCTTTTAGTGCTGCTTATTATAAGAATACAGAGTTAGAAGATTTAATTACTTATGAAGGTACTGATTTAAATAGTGTATTAAATCTAGTCTCAAAAACTTATTCGGTCGCTATTGCGCCTAGATGGTTAGTTGAAAGCTATTCAGAACAATTGAACATTAAGGCGATATCATTACCTTGGGAGAAGGTAGAACGTCCATGCTATTTAATTTGGCATGAGTCAACGGCACGAGATAAAGGCCATTTATGGATGAAAAATTTACTTAGTGAGGTTTGTCAAAACTAAGAGTGATTCACTCATAATTAGCACTCTATGCTAATTATGCAGAAATAGTGGCAGATAACGTTAGCTTACTGCTAATAACCAATAAAAGATATTCTTTAATAGTAAATAATAAAGATAAGTCTCTTGGGTAGCTGTCACTATTTTTGCCCTAATTGTTATCCTATCCCTATCAGCTGCAACTATTGTCATCTAATCGATTTTTTTCTTTATTTTCTCTGTTATTAATCTTGTAAATGAATAAATTTTTATAATTAACTTTTGATTTTATTATATTTTTCTTGTTAATACTTTGTTTGTTCACAAAGTGTTCAGGCTCATTTTTACATTTTCATTAGTATGATGAAATTGACAAAACTTTTCATGACTCACAATTTTACAAATTTATGTAAAATTAGATTCCTTTATTTTTGCGGATCACTTAGACTTTCAGATAAGTCAGCGAACAGGTGTAAGCTGAAATTAGAAGATGACATTATTCTTTATTTCAACTTAATTATTCCTACGCTTTTCCATAAATAACAGGAAAATCATGATAAATAATAATAATCTATATGATTATCATATAATTAGAAGATTGCAGATGCAATTTTCATCTTCTGGGGAAAAAACGGCTTATCGTCAGTGGGATGCTAAGTCTGAAATCGCCATGTCATGGGCGTCAGTAGCAAAGAAAACACGTGCACTCTCAAATGCATTACTCGATATGGGCGTGGCTGTTCAAGAAAATGTGGGGATTTTTTCCCAAAACAGCATTGATTGGTCTATTGCCGATATTGCTACTTTGCAGTTGCGTGCTGTCACAGTTCCTCTTTATGCAACAAGTAGTGTGGAACAAGCCGCTTATATCATCAACGATGCGAATATTCGTATTCTTTTTGTTGGTGACCAAAAGGAATATGACGTTGTTTCTGAGTTAGCGCTATTATGCCCGCAACTTAAACATATTATTGTGTTTAATTCTCAGGTCGTTTTAAATCCGACAATACCTTCTTATCATCTGACAAACTTAATCAGTGACTGTCAATCTCAATATGATTCTCTGCTACAACAACGTATTGATGAATGTTGTTTAGATGATTTGTTTACACTGATTTATACCTCGGGTACAACAGGTGAGCCTAAAGGTGTTATGCTTGATTACACCAATCTGGCTTCTCAACTTTATCTGCATGATCAGCGCCTTTCATTATCGGATAAAGATGTTTCATTATGCTTTTTACCGTTATCACATGTATTTGAACGGGCATGGAGCTTCTATGTTATGCATACTGGGGCTATTAATGTTTATCTCACAGATACCCATGCCGTAAGGGAAGCAATGGCTGCAGTAAAACCAACGGTTATGTGTGCAGTGCCACGCTTTTACGAAAAAGTATATAGCGCCATTCAAGAGAAAGTTTCTCAAGCACCTCGACTACGCCAATGGATGTTTAAATGGGCTCTTAAACAGGGTGAAAAACAACGTCAGGCACACTTAGCTGGACGTTCATTAGGCGTGCTATCTCAATGGTGTTATCGCTTTGCGGATAAAAAAGTTCTTCAACCACTACGTCAAATTTTAGGTGGGCGAGTTCGTTTTTTACCTGCCGCAGGCGCTCGTTTAGATGATGCGGTGATCGGCTTTTTCTTAGCCGCGGGTATTAATATTAAATATGGTTATGGCATGACAGAGACTTGTGCCACGGTATCTTGTTGGGAAGAAAACCATTATAAACTAGGCTCTATTGGTACTCCGTTACCGGGGGTTGAGGTACGTATAGGCGAAGAAAACGAGATCCAAGTGCGTGGTAGTATCGTGATGAAAGGTTATTTTAATAAGCCTGAAGAGACGGTTGCCGCGTTTACTGAAGATGGTTGGTTACGTACCGGTGATGCGGGTGCATTAGATGAAGATGGGATGTTATATATTACCGAACGTTTGAAAGATCTTATGAAAACCTCAAATGGAAAATATATTGCACCGCAAATGATTGAAGGTACATTAGGGCAAGATCGCTTTATTGAGCATATCGCTGTGATTGCAGATACCCGTAAATTTGTTTCTGCACTGATCGTACCTTGCTTTGATGCATTAGAAGAACATGCTCGAGCATTAAATTTAAAATATCACGATCGGATAGAGTTATTACGCCATACTAAGATCAAAGAATTATTTGATGAACGCTTGCGTGAAATGCAACGTAATTTTGCTAGTTTCCATCAAGTTAAACGATTTACCCTATTAGCGGAAGGGTTTACGATGGAGTCTGGAGAATTGACACCTACCTTAAAATTAAGACGTAAAATAATTTCTGAACGCTATCGAAATGAAATTGAGCAGATGTATCAAGAGTCGTGATCACCAGACAAAAAAGCACCGTAAAGGTGCTTTTTTATTGCACTTTAGGTAAGTCATAGGCAGTAACAATGCAAGTAATTGGTAAAAGGTATAAACGGAAACGTTGACGCATACGGTTTTATCAGTAAATTGTGTTAAAATGCAGATTCAGATCAGCATGATGACTGAAAACCATAGCAATAATGTAATAAATACCCTATTAATAATTAGAAGAGGCTAAAGTGAAACTGGATGAAATCGCCCGCTTGGCTGGTGTTTCACGAACAACAGCGAGTTATGTCATTAATGGTAAAGCTAAACAGTACCGTGTAAGTGACAAGACTGTTGAAAAAGTGATGGCGGTGGTCAGAGAGCACAATTACCACCCGAACGCTGTTGCCGCGGGATTACGTGCTGGTCGTACGCGTTCTATAGGTTTGGTTATTCCTGATTTGGAAAATACCAGTTATACCAGAATTGCCAATTATCTTGAACGACAAGCGCGTCAACGTGGTTATCAATTGCTGATTGCCTGCTCAGAAGATCAACCTGACAACGAAATTCGTTGTGTAGAACATCTACTACAACGCCAAGTTGATGCCATTATTGTATCAACGGCATTACCCCCAGAGCACCCATTTTATCAGCGTTGGGCTAATCGTTCGTTGCCTATCATTGCCTTAGATAGGGCGTTAGAGAGTGAACATTTTATTAGCGTCGTCGGTGATGATTTAGAAGACGCAAAAATGTTAGCGAGTGAGCTTAAAGCTTTTCCTTCTCAATCGGTTCTCTATCTAGGCGCATTGCCCGAACTATCAGTCAGTTTTTTACGTGAACAGGGCTTTCGTAGTGTGTGGCAAGATGATCCACGACAAGTGACTTATCTTTATGCGAATAGTTATGAACGAGAAGCGGCGGCAGAGGTATTTTCGGAATGGTTAAATAATAACCCGATGCCTGATGCACTCTTTACGACCTCCTTTGCGCTATTACAAGGTGTGATGGATGTAACGTTGCAAAGAAGTGGACGCTTACCTACGCAGTTAGTGATTGCTACATTTGGTGATCATGAATTATTAGATTTCCTCGAATGTCCAGTATTATCGGTGGCTCAGCGACATCGTGATATTGCACAACGTGTATTAGAGCTGGTTTTAGCAAGTCTTGAAGAAGAGCAAAAACCACAAGCGGGTATTACACGTATTCGACGTGATTTATGTCGCCGAGGTAGTTTAGGACGTACTCGTTAATTAGCGTTCACTTTCTGACTCAGCATTTTTTATAATGACTATCCCTGCTTTATTAAATTAAAGCAGGGATAGTTTATTTGGTTAAATAATGTCGGGTGACTTAAATAAAATAAAATTTGAGATTAATCTTAAACGTTTTTTTACAATTTATCCTGTTTTGTTTAATTCGCGGGTGAAATTTTGATATTTCTATAAGTGATATTACTTAAATAAAATAATTTATTTATTAACTTTGCAGAAAGAAAACTCGACAGTAAAAAATTATCTACATGATATCACATTATTTTTTCAGTAGATTAAGCCGGTTTTTTAATTTAAAGAGGGCTTTGTATTGTTATGTTGGTTAAAGGTAAATGAACGACAATAAATAGGCATTATCTCATTAAATAGGTCATTTTCTTTTTATGACTTCTTTATCTTATTTTTCCCTTTTTCATCTCTATAAATAATCACTATTTGAGAACAAATAAGAAAAATAAAAAATAACCGATAGGAATCATAGTGTTAATATTCTGCTTTTTTAGCCTGCTGATAATTTGTTCATTTCGATGAGATTATAAAATTACTGTAAATATCAATAAAGCGTCCTACAACTGGCTTGACAACGTTTTCATACGATCCGTAAACTCTATTTGTGGGGATTTGTGGGATAATGTGGTGTAAATTATAACGCTGAGGGAAATGAGGATGTTTCGTGGTGCAACACTCGTTAATCTCGACAGCAAAGGGCGAATAACAGTTCCTTCCCGTTATCGAACAACGCTGAACGAGGCTTCTGAAGGTCAAATGGTCTGTACCATTGATCTCAATCAGCCATGTTTATTGCTGTACACCCTTCCTGAATGGGAAAAAATTGAGTTAAAACTGGCGGCGCTTTCTTCCATGAATCCCGCCGAACGAAGAGTGCAGCGTTTATTACTTGGGCATGCTAGTGAATGCCAAATGGATAGCGCAGGACGTCTTTTGTTAGCTAGCACGCTAAGACAGCACGCGGGGCTAACCAAAGAGGTCATGTTAGTCGGTCAATTCAATAAATTTGAATTGTGGGATGAACAGGTCTGGTATCAACAGATCAAAGAAGACATTTTGGCAGAGCAAACCTCACAGGAACCGTTATCGACACGACTATTGGATTTATCACTTTAAATAATGACAACGAATAATTTTAGCCATACCAGTGTATTACTGGATGAAGCAGTAAACGGCCTGAATATTAAACCTTCAGGTATTTATATTGACGGTACTTTTGGCCGTGGCGGGCACTCTCGTCTGATTTTATCGCAATTAGGTGAACAAGGCCGTCTCATTGCGATTGATAGAGATCCACAAGCTATCGCAGTGGCAAATGAAATTGATGATCCACGATTCTCTATTATTCATGGGCCTTTTTCAAATATTGAACACTATATCAATGAGTTAGGTTTAAGTGGCAAAGTTGATGGCGTATTATTAGATTTAGGCGTTTCTTCACCGCAATTAGATGATCCTGAACGAGGATTCTCTTTTATGCGTGATGGGCCACTCGATATGCGTATGGACCCAACCACAGGACAATCAGCTGCACAGTGGTTAATGAATGCCGAAGAAGATGATATTACTTGGGTGCTAAAAACCTTCGGTGAAGAGCGTTTCGCGAAACGCATTGCCCGTGCCATTGTGGCGCGTAATAAAACTGAAGAGCCATTAACACGTACTAAACAGTTAGCGGATTTGATTAGTGAAGCAAGTCCAGTAAAAGAGCGACATAAGCACCCTGCAACACGTAGCTTTCAAGCGATCCGTATCTATATCAATAGCGAGTTAGATGAGATTGAAAAAGCATTAAAAGGTGCCGTGTCTATTTTAGCGCCAGCAGGGCGTTTATCTGTGATTAGTTTCCACTCTTTAGAAGACCGATTAGTTAAACGCTTTATAAGAGATGAAAGTAAAGGGCCTGTTGTTCCAGCGGGGATCCCATTAACAGAAGAACAAATTAAAGCACTAGGAAGTGCTCGCCTGAGTAGCATTCATAAAATGAAACCTACCGGTGTTGAAGTTGAGGAGAATCCACGAGCGCGAAGTTCTGTTTTACGCGTCGCACAGCGTATTGAGGAATAAATGTCTACTGAACGCCATTCATTACCGGGAGTAATAGGACAAGATTTACTGCGTCATGGCAAATTGCCACTTATTCTTTTTTTCGCCGTTATTATCTCCGCGATCTATGTGGTAACGACAGCACATAAAACACGCTTACTGACAGCAGAAAAAGAGCGCTTAGTGTTAGAAAAAAATGTATTGGATATTGAATGGCGCAACTTGATCCTTGAGGAAAATGCATTGGCGGACCATAGCCGAGTTGAACGTTTTGCAAGTGAACAGTTAGGCATGGTTCATGTTGATCCAACTAAAGAGAATATTGTGGTTACTAAATAATTAAGGCAAGTATGAAATTTTCACGTTCGGCAAAAGCGAAGACAAAGACAAAGTCAAATGCCAAACTCCGTAAACCTGAAGAAAAAACAGGATTTGTGAGTTGGCGTTTTGCGTTGCTTTGCGGTGGTATTGGTATTGCTTTAGCGGCGTTATTAATACGAGTTGCCTATTTACAGATTATTAACCCAGATCCCCTGATCCGCGAAGGGGATCTGCGCTCTTTACGTGTGCAAAAAGTCCCCACAGCTCGTGGCATGATAAGCGATCGTATGGGAAGACCATTGGCGGTGAGTGTCCCTGTATATGCTATTTGGGCTGATCCTAAAGTTGTGTTAGAAGCTAACCCTGATATGACCGATTCACGTTGGTTAGCACTTGCTGATGCATTAAAACTTCCCGTTAATCAAATTTCTCAAAAAATTTCTGCAACACCTTCCGCTCGTTTTATCTATCTTGCGCGCCAAGTTAATCCTGAAATTAGTGATTACATAAGTAAGCTGAAAATCAAAGGGATAAACATGCGCCAAGAGTCCAAACGCTATTATCCTTCAGGAGAAGTGACCGCTCACATCATTGGTGTTACAAACATTGATGGCGATGGTATTGAAGGGGTTGAAAAAAGCTTTAACCAATGGCTTACCGGTGCCCCCGGAGAGCGAGTTGTACGCAAAGATGGCTTTAACCGTGTGATTGAAAATATTGCTCAAACAGATAGCCAAGCTGCTCACAACTTAATGTTAAGCATTGATGAGCGTTTACAATCTGTTGTGTATAGAGAGTTAACCAATGCAGTCATTGAAAATAAAGCAGAATCAGGTACGGCGGTTTTGGTTGATGTCAATACAGGCGAAGTGTTAGCGATGGCAAATAGCCCGTCCTATAACCCGAATAATTTAGCGGGAACGCCGAAAGATGCGATGCGTAATCGAGCTATCACCGATATTTTTGAGCCAGGCTCTACGGTAAAGCCGATGGTGGTTATGAGTGCGCTAAACAATAATATTATTAAAGAAAATACCGTTATTAATACTGTTCCTTATCGAATTAGTGGTCATCAGATAAAAGATGTTGCGCTTTATCGTGAGCTTTCGATAACTGGAATTTTACAGAAATCGAGTAACGTAGGGGTATCTCGCCTTGCGTTAGCGATGCCGGCGTCTGAACTGGTAGATGTTTATTCCCGTTTTGGCCTCGGAAAACCAACTAACTTGGGGCTAGTTGGTGAAAGTAGTGGCATATTTCCAATAAAAAAACAACGGTGGTCCGATCTTGAAAGGGCCACCTTCTCATTCGGATATGGGCTAATGGTAACGCCATTACAGTTAGCGCGTGTCTATGCAACTATCGGTAGTTTTGGTATTTATCGACCGCTTTCTATTACTAAAGTCGACCCTCCTGTACCGGGTACTCGCGTTTTTCCTGAAAAAGTCATGAGAACAGTGGTTCATATGATGGAAAGTGTCGCCTTACCGGGCGGTGGTGGTGTTCGTGCTGCGATCAAAGGGTATCGTGTTGCGATTAAGACCGGGACCGCGAAAAAAGTCGGCCCAGATGGAAAGTATATTAATGCCTACATTTCTTATGCAGCCGGTGTTGCACCGGCAAGCCGTCCACGCTTTGCCTTAGTAGTGATCATTAACGAGCCAAAAGCGGGCAAATATTATGGGGGTGCAGTTTCTGCACCAGTGTTTGGCACAATTATGGGCGCGGTTCTACGTACGATGAATGTAGAGCCTGATGCATTAACGCCAGACGATAAAAGTGAAATAGTGATTAATAAAAAAGAGGATACAAGTGGCAGATCCTAATTTAAGTGACCTATTAGGGGCACTCGGGATACAAGCACCGTCTTTAACGCTTAAAGACATGACACTCGATAGCCGAAAAGCCGCGAGTGGTGATCTGTTTGTGGCAATTAAAGGCCATGAAACGGATGGTAGACGCTATATTCCTCAGGCAATTGCACAAGGTGTTTGCGCTGTTTTAGCGGAAGCTGAAGGTATTGCTACTCATGGCGAAATTCGTGAAAGTCATGGTATACCCGTTATTTATATTGAAAACCTAAATTGTCAATTATCAAAACTTGCAGGAATTTTTTATCATCAGCCAGCGGATAAATTAAAGCTGATTGGTGTCACTGGTACTAACGGAAAAACGACAACAACACAATTGTTAGCACAGTGGGCGCAAGGTTTAGGTGAAGTCAGTGCCGTTATGGGAACGGTAGGCAATGGGTTATTAGATCATATTGTTCCGGCAATGAATACAACCGGTTCAGCGGTTGATATCCAATTAGAATTACAGCAATTAGTTAATCAAGGCGCTACCTTTACCGCAATGGAGGTTTCGTCACACGGTTTAGTTCAAGGGCGCGTTAGTGCGCTACCTTTTGTCGCCAGCGTATTTACCAACTTAAGTCGCGATCACCTTGATTATCATGGTGATATGGCCAATTACGAACAGGCTAAATGGTTGTTATTTTCGACCCACCATAGTGGCGAAAAAATCATTAATGCTGATGATGCGGTAGGGCATAAATGGTTGACGCATCTACCCGATGCAGTGGCGGTGACTATGGCGGATAAATTGCCGGCAAATTGGCAAGGACGCTATGTGCAAGCGACACAAATCAATTACCATGATGCGGGTGCCACTATCCATTTTAATTCAAGTTGGGGAGAAGGTGAAATTGAAAGCCCATTAATGGGGGCTTTTAATGTCAGTAACTTACTCTGTGCTTTAGCTACACTTTTGGCACTTGAATACCCTCTTGATGCAGTGATTAAAGCTTCCAGTGCATTAACGCCCGTTTGTGGTCGTATGGAAGTATTTAGTGCGGATAATCGTCCTACGGTGATCGTTGATTATGCCCACACGCCAGATGCCTTAGAAAAAGCGTTACAAGCGGCACGCTTACACTGTACTGGCAAACTGTGGTGTATCTTTGGTTGTGGTGGTGATAGAGATAAAGGTAAGCGCCCACTAATGGGCGCTGTAGCAGAGCAGTTTGCCGATAAAGTGGTTATCACCGATGACAATCCGCGTAGTGAAGAGCCACAAGCCATTATTCAAGATATCCTTTCTGGGTTAATGGATCCTGGTCGTGCATTAGCGATTGAAGGTCGAGCAGAAGCCGTGACGAATGTAGTAATGCAAGCCTCTCCCGCTGATATGATCTTAGTGGCAGGAAAAGGGCACGAAGATTATCAAATCGTTGGCACTCGCCGTCTTGATTATTCTGACCGATTAACTGTTGCACGGTTATTGGGGGTGATCGCATGATAGCGCTTTCTCTCGAAACTATTGCACAAGTCACTCAAGGCACGTTGAGTACTATTACTCAAAGCCAAGCCAATCAATTAATGATCAAATCAATTTCTACCGATAGCCGTAAAATTGATGATGCATGTCTGTTTATTGCTTTAGCAGGTGATCGTTTTGATGCTCATGACTTTATTGCTGATGTCAAACAAAAGGGTGCCGTTGCGGTTTTAGTTAATCGGAAAATCGATGTTGAATGTCCACAAATCATCGTAAAAGATACCCGTTTAGCAATGGGGCATATTGCCGCTTATATCCGTTCGCTTAGCAATGCTAAAATTGTGGCGTTAACGGGCTCTTCGGGTAAAACGTCCGTTAAAGAGATGACGGCTTCGATACTGCGTCACTGTGGTGAAACCTTATATACACATGGCAATTTAAATAATGATATTGGTGTTCCCCTGACACTCTTTCGTCTAACCCCTGAACATCGTTTTGCCGTGATTGAACTTGGTGCTAACCATATTGGTGAAATAGCCTATACCGTGGATATGGTTAAACCAGATAGTGCATTGGTCAATAATCTTTTTTCTGCACATATTGAAGGTTTTGGTTCCTTACAAGGGATTGCTCAAGCTAAAGGTGAAATATTCACTGGCTTAAAAGAGCAAGGCACAGCCATTATTAATCAGCAAAGTAATGATGTTGCGCTATGGCAACAGCATTTTAACTCACGTCAAACTCAGTGGTCTTTCTCTTTATCTGCAGACACTCAGGCCGATTTCTACCCAACGGATATCGTTGTTAATCAACTCACCACCGATTTTACATTGCATACGCCAGAAGGGTGTGTAGCAATCACCCTACCTTTACCTGGTCGCCATAATATTGCCAATGCGTTAGCCGCAAGTGCGTTAGCCTTGTCGGTAGGGGCGACATTAACGGATATTCAGCAAGGTTTAGCGGTACTGAAAGCCGTACCTGGCAGACTCTATCCTGTTGAGTTAACAACAGGAAAAATAGTGTTAGATGATACCTATAATGCTAATGATGGGTCGATGATGGCAGGGCTGCAAGTTTTATCTCAATTACCAGGATATAAAATCTTTGTTGCTGGAGATATGGCTGAACTAGGCGAGGATTCAGAAAAATGTCACCGTGATGTGGGACGTTTTGCTCATCAAGTCGGTATCGATCGGGTATTAACCGTGGGTCATTACAGCCAGTTTATTAGTCAAGAAAATGAAGGCGGTGAGCATTTTTCATTTAAAGCTGATTTGCTTACCCAATTAATTCCATTATTACAGCAGCATGATGTTGTTTCAGTTTTAGTAAAAGGTTCACGAAGCTCAGCAATGGAGGATATCGTGAACGCATTAAAGGAGTGCTTTGAATGTTAGTTTGGCTAGCCGAATATTTGGTTAAATATCATACATTTTTTAATGTGTTTTCTTATCTGACATTCAGAGCGATTGTTGGTTTATTGACGGCATTAATTATTGCGTTATGGATGGGACCCCATTTAATTGCATGGTTACAAAAAATGCAAATCGGGCAAGTGGTGCGTAACGAAGGTCCTGAGTCACACTTTAGCAAACGTGGTACGCCGACCATGGGTGGGATCATGATCCTATTTTCTATCGCTGTATCAACCTTATTGTGGGCGCGATTAGATAATCCTTATGTATGGTGTGTACTCTTGGTGCTAATTGGTTATGGCATCATCGGTTTTATCGATGATTATCGCAAAGTAGTGCGTAAAGATACTCGAGGCTTAATAGCGCGTTGGAAATATTTCTGGCAATCGGTATTAGCTTTAGCGGTTGCATTTAGTATGTACGCGATTGGTAAAGATACCCCAGCAACGCAACTTGTCGTGCCTTTCTTTAAAGATGTCATGCCACAACTTGGCATGTTGTATATCTTACTGGCTTATTTTGTCATTGTTGGCACCAGTAACGCGGTAAATTTAACCGATGGTTTAGATGGCTTAGCCATTATGCCTACGGTGTTTGTAGCGGCTGGATTTGCATTAGTTGCATGGGCTACAGGTAATGTCAATTTTGCCAGCTACCTAAAAATTCCTTATTTAATGCATGCCGGCGAATTGGTGATTGTTTGTACCGCCATTGTCGGCGCGGGATTAGGCTTCCTTTGGTTTAATACTTATCCTGCCCAAGTCTTTATGGGTGATGTTGGCTCTTTAGCATTAGGTGGTGCATTAGGTACTATCGCCGTGTTATTACGCCAAGAATTTTTATTAGTGATTATGGGGGGCGTGTTCGTTGTTGAAACGCTCTCGGTTATTTTACAAGTAGGTTCATTTAAACTGCGCGGCCAACGTATTTTCCGTATGGCGCCAATCCATCATCACTATGAATTAAAAGGTTGGCCAGAGCCTCGTGTGATTGTCCGCTTTTGGATCATCTCTCTTATGTTAGTCCTTATTGGTTTAGCGACATTAAAGGTACGTTAACATGGCAAATTATCAGGGGAAAAAAGTTGTTATCGTGGGACTAGGCATTACCGGTCTATCCTGCGTTGACTTTTTTATCCGCCAAGGTGTAACACCTAAAGTGATAGATACTCGCCAGCATCCCGCGGGTTTAGATAAGCTACCTGCTGATGTTGAGTATCATACGGGGAGTTTTCATCAAGTATGGCTTAATGATGCTGATTTAATTGTCTCAAGTCCGGGTATTGCGTTATCAACGCCTGAGTTAGTTGAAGCGCGAGATCATGGAGTGGAAATTGTCGGTGATATTGAGCTATTTTGCCGTGAGGCAAAAGCGCCTATTGTTGCGATAACAGGCTCTAATGGCAAAAGTACCGTAACGACGTTGGTGGGGGAAATGGCTAAAGCTGACGGGATCCCTGTCGGTGTCGGTGGCAATATTGGTGTACCTGCTTTAACGTTATTAACACAGCCTTATGACTTATATGTCTTAGAGCTATCGAGCTTTCAATTAGAGACAACCTATAGCTTAACAGCGGCGGCTGCCACGGTATTAAATATTAGCGAAGATCATATGAATCGCTATCCGTTAGGATTAGAACAATACCGTGAAGCTAAATTACGTATTTATGATAATGCTAAAACCTGTGTCTATAACGCAGATGATGTTCTGACATTGCCTTTAGCTGGCAAAGATGCACGTTGTGTGAGTTTTGGTATCGGACAAGGGGATTATCAACTTGATAATACCAATCGTTACTTGAACGTAAATGGTGAAAATATTCTTGCCACTTCACAGATGTTCCTTTCTGGTCAACACAATTACACCAATGCATTAGCCGCATTAGCGTTAGCTGATGCGGTGGGAATTTCTCGTAAAGCATCACTGGCTGTTTTAAACACCTATCATGGCCTTGCTCATCGTTTCCAATTAGTTTACTCCCATAATGGGGTACGTTGGATCAATGATTCTAAAGCGACTAATGTAGGTAGCACAGAAGCGGCTTTAAGAGGGCTTGAAGTAGAAGGGACTTTGCACCTGTTGTTAGGTGGGGACGGTAAGTCTGCTGATTTTAGCGCGCTATTACCTTATCTCAGTGGCGATAATATTCGCTTATATTGCTTCGGACAAGATGGTCAAGCATTGGCAAATTTACGACCACAAGTCTCACAATTAACCGCGACTCTGGAAGAGGCGATGCGATTACTTGCACCAACAGTGCAAACTGGCGATATGGTGCTACTTTCACCCGCTTGTGCAAGTTTAGATCAGTTTAAAAGTTTCGAACAACGTGGTGATGAGTTTGCCCGTTTAGCGCAGGAGCTTGGCTGATGAGTGTATACGCAATGCGAAGATTAAAACAGTGGCTGGTGGGAAGTTATCAAACAGATAACAGCGCGTTCGTGCCTTATGATCGCACTTTGCTCTGGTTTACATTCGGATTAGCGGTTGTCGGGTTTGTGATGGTAACCTCGGCGTCAATGCCTGTTGGACAACGTTTAGCTGAAGATCCTTTTCTATTTGCTAAACGTGACGGCATTTATATGATTGTTGCCCTTTGCCTTGCATTAGTGACAATGCGAGTGCCAATGGCGGTATGGCAACGCTACAGTAGCTTAATGCTGTTTGGTTCTATCTTGCTATTACTCGTGGTATTGGCAGTGGGCAGTTCAGTAAATGGCGCATCACGTTGGATTGCATTTGGGCCTTTACGTATTCAGCCGGCAGAACTTTCTAAATTGGCACTGTTTTGTTATCTCTCCAGTTATTTGGTGAGAAAAGTAGAAGAAGTGAGAAACAACTTTTGGGGATTCTGTAAACCTATGGGGGTGATGTTAATATTAGCCGTATTACTGCTATTACAACCCGACTTAGGTACGGTGGTCGTGCTGTTTGTGACCACATTAGCGTTGCTTTTTTTAGCCGGTGCAAAAATTTGGCAATTCCTCGCCATTATTGGTACAGGTATTGCCGCTGTTGTGATGTTAATTATTGTTGAGCCTTACCGTGTACGACGTATCACTTCGTTCTTAGAACCTTGGGAAGATCCTTTTGGTAGTGGTTATCAGTTAACACAATCCTTGATGGCTTTTGGACGCGGTGATCTACTGGGGCAAGGGTTAGGAAATTCAGTACAAAAGTTAGAGTATCTACCTGAAGCTCATACTGACTTTATTTTCTCCATTTTAGCAGAAGAACTTGGTTATATCGGTGTGGTTTTAGTGCTTTTAATGGTATTCTTCATCGCTTTTCGTGCGATGCAAATTGGACGCCGTGCTTTGCTGCTCGATCAACGTTTTTCAGGCTTTTTAGCCTGTTCGATTGGGATCTGGTTTACCTTCCAGACTTTGGTCAACGTCGGTGCGGCAGCAGGTATGTTGCCAACGAAAGGGTTAACATTACCTCTTATTAGTTACGGTGGTTCGAGTTTGATTATTATGTCAACGGCTATCGTGATGTTGTTACGAATTGATTATGAATCACGCCTAGCACAGGCTCAGGCGTTTGTAAGGAGTCCTAAATGAGCGAACGTAAACGCCGATTAATGGTGATGGCCGGCGGAACAGGAGGGCACGTCTTTCCTGGATTAGCAGTTGCTCATTATCTGCAATCCCAAGGCTGGGATATTCGTTGGTTAGGAACCGCGGATAGAATGGAAGCACAATTAGTGCCTAAACATGGCATTGAAATTGAGTATATCCGTATTTCGGGTCTGCGAGGTAAAGGGGTAAAAGCGTTAATTGCAGCACCTATTCGTATTATAAAAGCGATTTTTCAAGCCCGTCGGATTATGAAGCGCTATCAGCCTGATGCCGTATTAGGCATGGGGGGCTATGTTTCTGGACCAGGCGGTGTTGCAGCATGGAGCTGTGGTATTCCCGTTGTTTTACATGAACAAAATGGTATTGCAGGCTTAACTAACCGTTGGTTGTCAAAAATAGCCAAACGTGTGTTACAAGCATTCCCCGGTGCGTTTGCTAATGCGCCTGTTGTTGGTAATCCGGTTCGTGACGATGTCTTAGCACTTGAAGCGCCAGCAGAGAGATTAAAAGGCAGAGAAGGTGCTGTCCGAGTGCTGGTTATTGGTGGTAGCCAAGGTGCGCGTATCTTAAATCATACAATGCCCGTGGTGGCTGGATTATTAGGAGAGCGAGTTACAATTTGGCATCAGGCCGGCAAAGGGAGCGAAAGTGATACCAAATTACGCTATCAAAATGAACTTTCTAAAAATTCAGTTAAATCTGAGTATAAAGTTACTGAATTTATTGATGATATAGCGCAAGCTTATCAATGGGCTGATGTTGTTGTATGTCGTTCAGGTGCATTAACAGTTAGCGAGATTGCCGCTGCGGGGTTACCCGCTATTTTTGTTCCTTTTCAACATAAAGATAGACAGCAATATTGGAATGCATTGCCATTAGAAAATGCCGGTGCGGCGCGTATTATTGAACAGAATGATTTAACGCCAGAAGCGATAGCTGACACCCTAGAAAATTGGGATAGACATCAGCTAATGCTAATGGCAGAAAAAGCACAAAGTGTTGCGATTACGGATGCTACTGAGCGAGTCGCTAATGTAATTATCGAAGTGGCTAAAAAATAAACGTAACTTGTAACCATTAACTTAGAGTGAAGAAGTAAATAGTGAATACACAACAGCTGGCGAAATTAAGATCTTTTGTGCCTGAGATGAGAAAAGTTAGGCATATCCACTTTGTTGGCATTGGTGGTGCCGGCATGGGCGGGATCGCCGAAGTGTTGGCTAATGAAGGTTATGCAATCAGTGGTTCTGATTTAGCGCCTAATGTAGTCACACAACAACTCGTTGCATTAGGGGCGACAATCTATTTTAATCATCGCCCTGAAAATATTCGTGATGCTAGTGTTGTGGTGGTTTCTACCGCAATTAGTGCAGATAATCCGGAAATTATTGCAGCAAGAGAAGCGCGTATTCCTGTGATACGTCGTGCAGAAATGTTAGCGGAGTTAATGCGTTATCGTCACGGGGTTGCGATTGCAGGAACCCACGGTAAAACAACAACAACGGCGATGATTTCGAATATTTATGCACAAGCAGGATTAGATCCAACCTTTGTTAATGGCGGTTTAGTGAAATCAGCAGGTACCCATGCTCGTTTAGGTTGTAGCCGCTATTTAATTGCAGAAGCGGATGAGAGTGATGCTTCTTTCTTACATCTTCAACCTATGGTTGCGGTGGTAACGAATATTGAAGCTGACCATATGGACACTTATCACGGTAATTTTGATAATTTAAAAGAGACTTTTATTACTTTTTTACACAACTTACCGTTTTATGGTCGCGCAGTGATGTGTATTGATGACGATGTTATTCGGTCAATTATTCCTAAAGTAGGGCGTTATATTACTACCTATGGTTTTAGTGAAGATGCTGATGTACGCATTACTCATTACGAACAAAAAGGTGCGCAAGGATTTTTCACTATTTCTCGTGAAGATATGCCTGATTTAGATGTGGTATTAAATGCGCCGGGACGTCATAACGCCTTAAATGCAACCGCAGCTGTGGCTGTTGCTACAGAAGAAGGGATTGCGGATGAGCATATTTTAGCCGCACTACTTAATTTCCAAGGCACTGGGCGTCGTTTCGATTTCTTGGGAAATTTCAGTCTTGAGCATGTGAATGGCCAAGAAGGGGAAGTCATGCTGGTGGATGACTATGGACATCACCCAACAGAAGTTGATGCAACGATAAAAGCGGCACGAGCAGGTTGGCCTGATAAACGTTTAGTGATGTTATTTCAACCACATCGTTATACACGTACTCGTGATTTATATGAAGATTTTGCAACGGTGCTTAATCAAGTTGATATTTTATTATTAACCGATGTTTATGCAGCAGGAGAGGCGCCTATTCCCGGTGCAGATAGTCGTTCACTGTGTCGTACTATTCGTCAACGTGGCAAACTAGATCCGATTTGGGTTTCTGATGTTGAGAACATCTCCTCAATATTAGCGGGTGTATTAACAGATAATGATCTTGTTTTAGTTCAAGGTGCTGGAAATATTGGTAAAATAGCGCGTCGCTTAGCAGAAACAAAATTACAACCATCTTTAAGCGAGGATTAAGACGGATGTTTGAGCAAGTGAACATCATTTATGGTGAAATGGTTAAGAAAATGACTGTAATGGTGGGAGATTTTAGTCAAAAAGAGATCTTATTTGCGAAAAATACGATCGGTAATTTGCTTGCTCAAAGAGATGTGGGAAAAATTTATCAGTTAAAAGTAGCGAAATTTAAAGAAAAACTCGCTATTTTGACTTTTAAGGTAAATAATTCTCAACAGATTGAACAATTTAGTGATTTAATTATCAAAGCTAAAGGTATTTATAGAGTATATATATCTAGTGGAAGTATTAATCGTAGGAATATCGTACAAAAGAATAGCCGATTCTCTTATTTGAATGTTGCGCAGGGGTGAATGAATTTACTATGTCACAAGCAGCGCTAAATAATAAAGAGATAAAAGAGAAACGTCATTCTGATAGACCGAGTAATGGTAGCTATTTATCAGGATTAATCTTCTTCTTATGTGTGATTGCCACCATTATTTGGGGCGGAATACAAGTTGTGAATTGGATGAAAGATGCTAATCGTCTACCGATATCAAAGCTTGTACTTACTGGTGAGCGGCATTACACAACGAATGATGATGTGCGTCAGGCCATTTTATCTTTAGGCCAACCAGGCACTTTTATGACACAGGATGTCAATATCATTCAGCAACAAATTGAACGTATGCCATGGATTAGGCAAGTGACCGTACGTAAACAATGGCCAGACGAATTAAAAATCCATCTGGTGGAGTATGTGCCATTTACCCGTTGGAATGACACACATTTTCTTGATAGAGAAGGCCGAATTTTCAGTCTGCCAACGCGATTGGAAACACAAGGAAATTACCCACTATTATATGGGCCGCAAGGAAGTGAGAAAATGGTATTAGCAGGTTATTTAGCAATGAGAGATCAGCTTCTTGCCAGTAATCTGAAATTAAAAGCAGCATCAATGTCAGCTCGTCAAGGATGGCAATTAGTCTTAGACAATGATGTCCGATTGGAGTTAGGGCGTAAGGATACCGAAAAACGGATTGCTCGCTTTATTGAGCTGTATCCTATCTTGCAACAACAGACTGACAAACGGGTTGATTATGTCGATTTACGTTATGACAGTGGTGGTGCAGTTGGATGGGCTCCTTTATTACTTGATGTGAATGAATAAACAAGACGTGGCAGATGACACGATGAAGGCGAAGGCAGAACAATAATGATCAAAGCGACGGACAGAAAATTAGTAGTTGGTCTTGAGATTGGTACGGCCAAAGTAGCCACCCTTGTCGGTGAGATCCTGCCTGATGGCGTAGTGAATATTATCGGGGTGGGAAGTTGCCCATCTCGGGGTATGGACAAAGGTGGCGTGAACGATCTCGAATCCGTCGTAAAATGTGTACAACGGGCTGTAGATCAGGCTGAATTGATGGCAGATTGCCAAATATCGTCAGTATATTTGGCGTTATCAGGCAAACATATTAGCTGCCAAAATGAAATTGGTATGGTGCCAATTTCAGAAGAAGAAGTAACACAAGATGATGTTGATAGCGTGGTGCATACTGCGAAATCCGTCAAAGTAAAAGATGAACACCGTGTTTTACACGTAATACCGCAAGAGTACGCCATTGATTACCAAGAAGGGATCAAAAACCCTGTTGGGTTATCCGGTGTACGTATGCAGGCTAAAGTACATCTGATTACCTGCCATAACGATATGGCGAAGAATATAGTAAAAGCAGTTGAGCGCTGTGGTTTAAAAGTGGATCAACTGATTTTTGCAGGACTGGCTTCAAGTTTTGCTGTGCTAACAGAAGATGAGCGCGAATTAGGTGTTTGTGTCGTTGATATGGGTGGCGGAACCATGGATATCGCCATATATACCGGTGGTGCATTAAGACATACTCGTGTCATTCCTTATGCAGGCAACGTTGTGACTAGCGATATTGCTTACGCTTTTGGTACACCACCAAATGATGCCGAAGCAATAAAAGTGCGTCATGGCTGTGCATTAGGCTCTTTAGTTGGCAAAGATGAAAATGTCGAAGTTCCAAGTGTCGGAGGTAGACCACCAAGAAGTCTACAACGGCAAACACTTGCTGAGGTGATTGAACCGCGTTATACCGAGCTTCTAAATCTTGTTAATGAAGAGATTTTGAGTGTTCAGGAACAATTACGTCAGCAAGGAATAAAGCACCATTTAGCGGCAGGTATTGTTTTAACAGGTGGTGCTGCACAGATAGATGGACTTGTTGAATGTGCTCAACGTGTTTTCCACACGCAAGTACGGATCGGTAAACCGTTAAATATTACCGGGCTAACAGATTATGCGCAGGATCCCTTCTATTCTACGGCAGTCGGGCTTTTGCATTACGGTAAAGAATCTCACTTTGGTGAGGAAACTGAAACCGAAAAACGCTCTGCAGTTAGTGGTTGGCTAAAAAAACTCACTGGCTGGTTAAAAAGAGAGTTTTAATCATCAGACAAATTTAAAAAGAGGTCGTTTGAGCAAGCGACCCTAAAAGGCACAAAACGGAGAGAAATTATGTTTGAACCTATGGAATTAACCAACGATGCGGTGATCAAAGTCATCGGCGTTGGTGGCGGCGGCGGTAATGCGGTTGAGCACATGGTTCGTGAACGTATTGAAGGCGTTGATTTCTTCGCGGTCAATACTGATGCTCAAGCATTACGTAAAACAGCAGTTGGACAAACTATCCAAATCGGTAATGCCATTACGAAAGGCTTAGGTGCAGGTGCAAACCCTGAGGTAGGCCGTAATGCTGCCGAAGAAGATCGTGAAGCGTTACGCGCTGCACTAGAAGGTGCGGATATGGTATTTATCGCTGCGGGTATGGGCGGTGGTACAGGTACAGGTGCTGCGCCAGTCGTTGCTGAAGTTGCGAAAGAGTTAGGTATTTTAACGGTTGCTGTTGTGACTAAGCCTTTTAATTTTGAAGGCAAAAAGCGTATGGCATTTGCTGAGCAGGGAATTACTGAGTTATCTAAGCATGTTGACTCATTAATCACTATTCCAAATGACAAGTTGCTAAAAGTACTCGGCCGTGGTATTTCGTTACTTGACGCATTTGGTGCGGCAAATGATGTATTAAAAGGTGCTGTTCAAGGTATCGCAGAACTGATCACTCGCCCAGGTTTGATGAACGTCGACTTTGCTGACGTGAGAACGGTGATGTCAGAGATGGGTTATGCCATGATGGGATCTGGTGCAGCTAAAGGCGAAGATCGTGCTGAAGAAGCCGCTGAAATGGCGATTTCAAGTCCATTACTGGAAGATATCGACCTGTCTGGCGCACGTGGTGTGTTAGTTAATATTACAGCAGGCTTTGATTTACGTCTTGATGAGTTTGAAACCGTCGGTAACACCATTCGTGCATTTGCATCAGATAACGCCACAGTGGTGATTGGTACTTCTCTTGACCCTGAAATGAACGATGAACTGCGTGTTACTGTGGTTGCTACAGGTATCGGCATGGATAAACGTCCAGAAATTACGCTGGTAACTAATAAGCAAAATCAACAAAACGCTATGGAAAATCGTTATCAGCAAATGCAAAATAGCATGTCCTCTTTCTCTACAGTAGAAGAGAGCAAGCCTGCAGCTAAAGCGGTTAATGAACAATCTACTCAAGCTAACAAAGAGCCAGATTATTTAGATATCCCTGCTTTCTTAAGAAAACAGGCTGATTAATCGTCAAAAAGATTGGCATCTCCGCTTTTTGTGCTAAACTGTCCTGCCAATTATAAGTATAATAATTGGTAGGACGGATAATATTGCGAGATAAAATGATGATCAAACAACGGACATTAAAACGAATTGTACAAGCAACTGGTGTGGGGCTCCACACGGGTAAAAAAGTTACGCTTACAATGCGTCCGGCGCCAGCTAATACTGGGGTCATCTACCGTCGTACTGACTTAAATCCACCGGTGGATTTTCCAGCAGACGCAAAATCAGTTCGTGACACTATGTTATGTACTTGCTTAGTGAATGAAGATGATGTGCGTATATCAACCGTTGAGCATTTAAATGCAGCACTGGCTGGTTTAGGCATTGATAATATCGTAATTGAAGTGGATGCACCTGAAATTCCTATTATGGATGGCAGTGCAGCACCTTTTGTTTTCTTATTGCTTGATGCAGGTATTGAAGAGCTTCGCACTGCGAAAAAATTCATCCGTATCAAGGAAACAGTACGTGTTGAAGATGGCGATAAATGGGCGGAAATGCGTCCTTATAATGGTTTTAAATTAGATTTTACTATCGATTTTAACCATCCTGCTATCGATGCAAGTACTCAGCGTTATAAATTAGATTTCTCTGCTGAATCCTTTATGAGTCAAATAAGTCGTGCTCGTACATTTGGATTTATGCGTGATATTGAATATTTACAATCGAAAGGATTGTGTTTAGGCGGTAGCTTTGATTGCGCTATCGTGGTTGATGACTATCGTGTCCTCAACGATGATGGTTTACGTTTTGAAGACGAATTTGTTCGTCATAAAATGTTAGATGCAATCGGTGATTTATTTATGTGTGGCTATAACATTATCGGTGAATTTACCGCGTTTAAATCAGGTCATGCACTAAATAATAAATTGCTTCAAGCTGTTTTAGCAAAAGAGTCTGCTTGGGAATTCGTCACCTTTGAAGACGAAGCGAAAATGCCAGTGGCATTTAAAGCGCCATCGACAGTTTTTGCTTAATCGCTCAATTGGAAAGCACGTTAATTATCTCTAATTAGCGTCATCTTTGGCTGTACTTGTACTCTCTCCGGCAAGTGCAGCCAACCGTTCTAATCTTTCTCTTAATTTCTTCGGGCTTTTCTCTGCCAAATATTTCAATGATTGTGCGCTCTCTACACTTAAATGGCGTTTTTTTACGGGTGTTGGATCTTTTAATGATGAAGTGACACTCTTTTTTCCCGCTTTTATGCTTAAAGAAGGATTTATTTTGATGTCTATTGAGGATAACGATGGTAAAATTTCCTTTCTTAATGCAGAAAGTAATGATGGAATTTCATAACGTAATCGGGTCATCCAACTTGCGTTTGTGACTTCAATAATTAAAATAGCATTGCGATAATTGGCGACACGGCATTTACCTTGTAACGGTGCTGGTAAAAGTGCCATGACGGTACGATTTAATTTGAGTAAAATTGTTGCACGCTGTTGTATAAGCTGTAATGTGCTTTTATTGGAACCTTCAAGCTCTTTTAGGATGTTTTCCAATGATTGTGGGTAGCTATCCCGCATAGATTTTGACTCCACAAATTATAAAATTAAATAACGAAGGTTAATGAGCATTATAAATTTTTGGCGACAATTTGGCAGACGATATTTTTGGTCGCATCTGCTATTAGGGATGGTAGCAGCAGGTATTGGTATGCCTTCGCTGGTGTCTGCCCATGCTGAAAATCCATCACAAACGGATACACCTTCCTCACAAAATCGTCAAAGCCAAGCATTAATCGCTTTTGATAATTTATTCTTACGCCAGAGTGTACAGAATCCTGCTTCATCCTTCACCTTTAATTACTGGCAACAGCATGCCGTTAAAAATGTGATTAAGCAGCTCTCTTTTGCTTTTACCATTCATTCACCTGAATTGATGGTAAAAGCAAAAGATGAGCCATCACCTGTTGCGAATGTTGCTGAGGTCATGCTTGATACGCTTTATGCGTTACTGACTCAAGCGCCATCTTCTACCCTGGTTAATTTACCGATTTCCCGTGGCGTATTAACGGAAAATCGTATTTCCTATCATACCGGATTATGGCTTGCTCAGATCCGCGGTATCCGTGCTGGACCTTACCTAACAGCTTAATTGAGTTTGTTAATCTTTGTTAGATTATGCTTATCTCTATGATTTATCGTCGATAAACATAGAGGCTGTATTCGGCGTATTTACGCCATAAATGAGAATAAAGAGTTATGTTAGGTAAAATTGTAACCAAAATTTTTGGTAGTCGTAATGAACGCGCTATTCGTCGTATGCGTAAAGTGGTTGCTCAAATCAATCAACTAGAGCCAGAATTTGAAAAATTAACCGACGATGAATTGAAAGCCAAAACAGATGAGTTTCGTGAGCGTTTAAAAAAAGGTGAAAAAGAAGAGGATATTTTACCTGAAGCTTTTGCCACTGTACGTGAAGCGAGTAAACGTGTTTTTGGTATGCGTCACTTTGACGTACAGCTTATTGGCGGTATGGTACTAAATGATCGCTGTATCGCAGAGATGCGTACAGGGGAAGGTAAAACCTTAACTGCAACACTGCCTGCTTATTTAAATGCGCTATCAGGTAAAGGGGTGCATGTTGTTACCGTCAATGACTATTTGGCGCAACGGGATGCGGAAAATAACCGCCCACTATTTGAATTCTTAGGGTTAAGTGTTGGTATCAACCTCCCTAATATGGCACCACCAGCAAAACGTGAAGCTTATAACGCAGATATCACTTACGGTACAAATAACGAATTTGGTTTCGACTATTTGCGTGACAATATGGCGTTTAGCCCCGAAGAGCGTGTCCAACGTAAATTACACTATGCATTAGTGGATGAGGTTGACTCCATTTTAATTGATGAAGCTCGTACTCCACTGATTATTTCAGGGCCTGCTGAGGATAGCTCTGAACTTTATATTAAAATGAATAAAGTTATTCCTCATTTAGTGCCTCAAGAAAAAGAAGATTCAGATACCTTCCAAGGAGAAGGGGATTACTCTGTCGACGAAAAAACGCGTCAAGTGAATATTACTGAGCGTGGCTTAGTTAAAATTGAAGGGTTATTAGCCGAAGCAGGTATGATGAAAGAGGGCGAGTCACTTTACTCACCTGCTAACATCATGCTTATGCACCATGTAACGGCAGCCTTACGTGCCCATGCATTATTTACAAAAGATGTTGATTACATTGTTAAAGATGGCGAAGTTATCATTGTTGACGAACATACCGGTCGTACCATGCAAGGTCGTCGTTGGTCGGATGGTCTACACCAAGCGGTAGAAGCAAAAGAAGGTGTGAAGATCCAAAATGAGAACCAAACATTAGCGTCCATTACATTCCAGAACTATTTCCGTTTATATGAGAAATTAGCGGGGATGACCGGTACTGCAGATACCGAAGCTTTTGAATTTAACTCTATCTACCGTTTAGAAACTATCGTTATTCCAACTAACCGCCCAATGGTACGTAAAGATTTACCTGATTTAGTTTATATGAATGAAAAAGGTAAATTTGCCGCGATTATTGAAGATATTCGTGAACGTACTAAAAATGGACAGCCGGTACTGGTGGGGACCATCTCGATTGAAAAATCTGAAGAGATCTCCCAAGCACTTACAAAAGCGAATATTCATCATAATGTCCTGAATGCCAAATTCCATGCTATGGAAGCAGATATCATTGCTAATGCGGGGTTACCATCAGCGGTGACTATCGCAACTAATATGGCTGGTCGTGGTACCGATATCGTATTAGGGGGAAGTTGGCAGACTGAAGTTGCGAAGCTGGAAAATCCAACAGAAGAGCAAATTGAAGAGATCAAAGCACAATGGCAAAAACGCCATGATGCGGTATTAGCTTCTGGTGGTTTACATATTATTGGTACTGAACGCCATGAATCACGTCGTATCGATAACCAGTTACGTGGTCGTGCGGGGCGTCAAGGGGATGAGGGTTCTTCTCGTTTCTATCTGTCAATGGAAGACTCCTTAATGCGTATTTTTGCCTCTGATAAAGTATCAGGCATGATGCGTAAACTGGGAATGAACGAAACAGAAGCTATTGAGCATCCATGGGTAACTAAAGCGATTGCTAATGCACAACGTAAAGTAGAAAACCGTAACTTCGATATTCGTAAACAATTACTTGAGTATGATGATGTAGCCAATGATCAGCGTCGAGCTATTTATACTCAACGTAATGAGTTGTTAGATGTTGCTGATGTCAGTGAAACTATCGACAGTATTCGCCAAGATGTGTTTACTTCGATGATTGATAACTATATTCCACCTCAATCATTAGAAGAGATGTGGGATATTGAAGGTTTAACGGCCTGTCTGCAAAATGACTTTGATTTAAATTTACCTATCAAAGAGTGGTTAGATAAAGAGCCTGAACTACACGAAGAAACACTGCGCGAACGCATTTTAGAAAAATCAATCGAAGTCTATAAAGCAAAAGAAGAGATTGTCAGTGCTGAAATGATGCGTAACTTTGAAAAAGGTGTCATGTTACAAACACTGGATTCACTGTGGAAAGAGCACTTAGCGGCGATGGATTATCTGCGTCAAGGTATCCATTTACGTGGTTATGCACAAAAAGATCCAAAACAAGAGTACAAACGTGAATCTTTTGCTATGTTCGCTAATATGTTGGAATCACTGAAATATGAAGTGATCAGCACATTAAGTAAAGTACAAGTTCGTTTACCTGAAGAAGTTGAAGAGTTAGAGCGTCGTCGTCGTGAAGAGGCGGAGCGTTTAGCTAAACAGCAACAACTTAGCCATGAAGTGACAAAAGAATCACAAATGTCAGCCGTTGATGGCCAAGTGGCATCAGGCAAAAAAGTGGGTCGTAACGAACCTTGCCCTTGTGGTTCAGGTAAAAAATATAAGCATTGTCACGGTAAATTAGGTTAATTACTTATTGCTTATTATATGGGTAAGAATGTAACACCATTTTAAAAATAGAAAGCCCACCTTCGAATAAAGGTGGGCTTTTTTTATCATGGATAAAAAACCATAAAATAGGAGAGTGGAGGTAATAAAGGTTGTTTTTTTGTTGTTTAATATTCTGTCCCTGTTTGGGGTTCGACTAGCTTAGCAATAATTGGGCAATCAGGATTATTATCACCTTGGCACTCTTGTGCTAAATGCGATAATGTTTGCGTCATTCGTTGCAATTGCGCTATTTTACGGTTTAATTCATCGATATGAGAAAGGGCAATAGCTTTTACATCAGCACTTGTTCGTTCTCTGTTATTCCATAAAACTAATAATGTTGATATTTGCTCTGTTGAAAAACCAAGAGCACGTGAATGGCGGATAAAGCGAAAACAATCTACATCGCTATCATTGTAATCGCGATAACCTCCGTCAGTACGAATTGCCTTAGGTATTAAACCAATTTGCTCATAATATCGGATCATTTTACTTGAAATACCGGATTTTTTTGCAGCTTGACCAATATTCATCTTATTCTCCTTATCTGATAATAAAGCGCTTTTCTTCTAAGTAGAGATAATTGCTTTATCAGCATAAGCCAGATCTTTTTCGGATCTGGCAATAAAGATAATTTATGTTTAATGTGTTTTCATGGGCGCTTGAAAACGTTTTAGTCGTAGTGCATTTCCTAAAACAAATACACTAGAAAGCGCCATTGCTGCGGCAGCGAATATAGGCGAAAGTAACATGCCATTGATAGGATAAAGCATGCCCGCAGCGACAGGGATTAATAATGCGTTATAAGCAAATGCCCAGAATAAGTTTTGTTTGATATTACGAATGGTTGCTTGGCTAAGTGCAATCGCATCAACAACACCGCGTAAATCACCTGACATTAGTACTACGTCAGCAGCTTCAATGGCAACGTCAGTTCCTGTACCAATTGCCAATCCTACATCAGCTTGTGCAAGAGCTGGGGCATCATTGATACCATCTCCGACAAATGCAACTTTATCTCCTTTCTGACTAAGTTGTTTTAATGCTGCAACTTTTCCATCAGGAAGGACTTCTGCAACTATTTCATCAATACCAAGTTGTTTTGCTATTGCTTTTGCTGTTGCTTTGTTATCACCTGTGATCATTGCTACTTTCAAACCTAATGCATGTAATGCTTTAATAGCTTCAGGTGTTGTTTCTTTTATTGGATCTGCAACGGCAATAATCGCAGCAAGACGGCCATCAATGGCGGTATACAGTGGTGTTTTACCTTGCTCACCTAATTTTTGAGCGGATGAAGCGAACTGACTGACATCTAACCCAAGCTGTTTCATAAAGCGATCAGCACCCACAGAGACAGATCTTCCATCAACTGTTGCACTAACACCAAAACCAGGAATAGCTTCAAAATTATCCACACTAGCAAGCGTTAATTTTGCCTCGTTTGCTGCATTAACAATTGCTTGTGCAATAGGGTGTTCTGAATAAGTTTCAATTGAAGCGACAAGACTTAATATCTCGTTATATTCAAATTTTTCTGCTGGGATCAGATCAGTTAGCTCAGGGCGGCCTTTTGTCAATGTACCAGTTTTGTCGAGTGCGACCACACTAACATCACGTAAGGCTTGCAAAGCTTCACCTTTACGGAAAAGTATTCCTAATTCAGCAGCTCGTCCTGTGCCAACCATAATTGATGTTGGTGTTGCTAATCCCATTGCACACGGACAAGCAATAATGAGTACCGCAACAGCATTGATGAGCGCAAAGGTTAGTGCAGGCTCAGGACCAAATGCGAGCCAAATAAAGAATGTGATCGTTGCACCTATCATTACTGCGGGCACAAACCACATGGTAACTTTATCAACAAGCGCTTGGATTGGTAATTTTGAACCTTGAGCTTCCTCAACTAAGCGAATAATTTGTGCGAGTATCGTATTGGCACCCACTTTGGTCACTTTAAAACTAAAAGCGCCTGTTTTATTGATGGTGCCACCGACAACCTCAGCCCCTATCTCTTTTGCTACAGGAACGGGTTCACCGGTTATCATGCTCTCATCAACATAAGAATGGCCTTCTACAACCTCACCATCAACAGGGATTTTTTCACCAGGACGAACAACAACGATATCGCCCATCATAACTTGATCTAATGGAATTTCTAGTATTTCACCATGACGTGAAACACGTGCTGTTTTGGCTTGAAGACCCACTAAACGCTTAATCGCTTGTGAGGTATTTCCTTTGGCTTTTGCCTCAAGATTTCGCCCTAATAAGATCAAGGTAACAATCACGACAGCAGCCTCAAAATAGATATTTGCCGTACCTGCAGGTAAGACTTGGGGTATAAAGGTTGAAACGACAGAATACCCGTAAGCGGCTACTGTACCGACTGATACTAATGAGTTCATATCAGGAGCACCGCGTAATAATGCGGGTATTCCTTTTTTGAAAAAGCGTAAGCCAGGGCCAAACATCACTATGGTGGCAAGAACAAATTGAATATACCAGTTGAGCTGTTGCCCTAATGTTCGCGTTACCCAATGATGGACTCCGGGGATAAAATGTGAGCCCATCTCAATAACGAACACTGGTAATGTGAAGATAGTGGCAATAAGTAATGCTCGGCGTAACGAGCGGGCTTCTTTTTCACGACGCTCTTCACTTAAATCACGAGTATTGGCTGGATTATCTGATAGCCGCCGTGGTTTATAACCGGCATGGACAACCGCCACTTCTAAATCAGTAATAGATACTACGCCGGATAAATGACGCACACGAGCACGCTCAGTGGCAAGATTCACGGTGGCTTCTAATACACCAGGAATTTGAGCTAATGCTTTCTCAACACGCCCGACACAGGAAGCGCAGGTCATTTCTTCAATAGCTAATTCAGTGATCTCTTCAGGAACTTTATAGCCAGAGCTTTCAATCGCGCTTACAGCAAGTACAGGATTGGGGGTACTGCTAAATGTAATATCAGCACGTTCTGTTGCAAGATTCACGACAGCATCTTTTATTTCAGGTACTGCCTTTAATGCTCGTTCAACACGTCCGACACATGAAGCACATGTCATACCTTCTACAGGTAAGCTCAGCCTATTTGCTGAGGATAATGTTGTAGGTGTATTCATCAAACTTTCCCTCTTAAATATGGTATGGGACAAAGCTTAAGCTTTACCATTAGGGGAAGGTCAAGGATTATATAATTATTTTGTTTGCTTTTATTTTGTTTATATTCAATGGGTTATGTTTTCTTGGTTTATTTTAAATATTAAAGAATTGTAAGTTTATCGGGAGCAGATGCCATAAGTACGATAATAAAAAGCCCACTTGTAATAATGACAATCAAGTGGGCTTAGCTTACAAAAAATAGGCAGTTACTCTTTTATGAAGTATCGACTATTTTTCAGAAATAGATGCTTTTGTATTGACGGTTTCATTCGTTTTAACGGGGGATTTAAAAGAAATATCTCCACCTACCAGTTGTTTTGCTAAATCCACCACAGAGGATTTCAGACCAAGATCAGCGCCGGCTTCATAATGATGTCCTTCAATATTTTCTAATTTAACGCTACTTCCCCCTAAATCAACTTGGCCTTGTTTACTCGCAATTTCTGCTCCGGTGAGTTTTGTCGAGCCATTCACATTTAATGATAGGTCGTTGTTGCTAGTTAAGGAGGTGGTTTTAGTGACAGCATCATTATCTACATGAGTGACTTTGATATCTGCATTAGCAGTATGACCTTCAGCACCTGTGACGATATTCTTAATACCATTACCAACTTTACCAAAACCTTGATCAATTTTGGCTTTAGTTTCATCACTGATACCTGTTTTATCTGCAATAGTTGAAGAGAGGGAATTGTATTTATCAGAGATAGCATCGGTTGATGATTTAATTCCTGAATCAATCGTATCTTTGATAGTTTTCTCTAATAATGACCCTCCGGCTTTAGCCGTTTTATTCACTTGGCTTGATTTAGGATCATTGGTGTGGTTATAGCCAACATTGACGCCAACAGTGACATGGCGATCACTCTCTTTTTGGCTAGCAATATTGAGTGAACCACCGACATTACCCGTAATGCTATCAGCAGTCACATTAGCACCAGATAGTGTCAGATCTTTATTACTATTAATCGTTAATGTACCTGTTTCTAAGGTTGCATTTTGGTGGCTCGTTTTTTGTTGATCTTCCACGTTAACCAGTAATTTACCCCCTATGTTATGAATAGAGGTAGCAGGTTTCTCCTCTGTAACTTCTTTTGGGGTGGTACTGGTTTTTTTGCCATTAAAGCCAATATCTGTTCCCCAATTGTTTTTATAATCAGTAGACTGCGCAGATGTGATCTCGATATCACCGGATTGTGATGTTAACTGAGTATCTTTACTATTAACTTGTGCTCCTTGAAGATGGACGCTATTGCCATTAATCGTTAAGTTTCCTGAGTTATTAATCGTTCCTCCTTCTCGAGATACGCTTTTCTCATCTTGTTTACCAATAGCAAATTGGGCACTACCTAAACCATTCACAGATGAAGCATCATCGGTCATTTTTTTACCAAAACCTGCTTGTACTCCTCCAGATAAATTATTGCCTTTTTCAGTACGCTCAGAGCTCGCTGATTGTAGGTCGACTTTATTAGTTGCATTTAATGCAATATCTTGTTCGCTACTTAAATGAGTACCTTGTAAAGTCAGGTTATGCCCAGCGTTTAATTCAATAGCTTGAGAGCCAGTGATAGCGCCCACTTTTGCGGTAGTCTGCTCTTTGCTGTGATGAGTGGTCCCTGCATTGAAACCTCCACCATAGTCTTTACTCTCTGGCGTGGTGCCCACTTTCAGATTTGCACTACCATTAACATTAGATTGACTTTCGCTATGAGTATCAGTCGCCTGTGCAAGAGTGAGATCACCCCCCGCATTGATAACTGTTTTGCCCTTTTGTGCATCAAATTGAGCACCTTCATAATGGGCATCTTCACCTACATTAATCGAAATATCGCCATTTGAGGTAAATTGGCTACCTTTAGCCTTTGTTTCCATTAAGGCGTTATCAGTTGTTTGGCCTTCACCTTTAATAGCAACGGTAATATCACTGCCCGTTTTGGTACTGACACCAACTTGTCCACCGCCTTTTGTTTCATGGAATGTCGTTTGATGTTTATCTTGCGCGACCTCACTTGTGTGGGTGTTTGCTGTGAGAGAAATACCTTCTTGGGTTGATTGATAGTGAGTACCTTGATCATGTAACTTATTATTACTATCAATGTTGATTTTTCCTGCATTGATAGAGGTTGAAACGGCTTGGCTATCGGTTTGTGATTGCTGACTACCACCACCTTTAATACCCACTTCAACACCGACATTGGGGGTCTCTAAATTGCTAAGGTTAGCTAAATTAGCAATTGCATCTCTTGCTGTAACTTTTTTAGTTAAATCGGTATTGTTACCCGGTTTGGTTGTGTTAACACCATCTTCGATTGCTTTCTTAACTGGCTTCGTTACACCGCTATAATCAAGATTAACGCCAACATTGATACCAACATTTAAGCTGTCAGTTTTAGATGTTTCACTATCATTGACGGCAAGATGCTGAATATTTTCACCAGACTCTTGATAACGCCCCTCAACATGGTGAGAAGCTCCTTCGTGAAGCAAATCTTTGTTCGCGGTAATAGTCAAATCACCTGAAACCTCTGTTTGGCTGCCTCTATTTTTTGTTACCTCTGTTTGTGTATGTTGTTTGTCATATTGAAAATCGGCTTTAGAACCGACTTTATCTACACCTCCTGTGTAGCTAAAACCTCCTGAAATAGTGGTATCTGTGTTGTCCGTTTGTTTTTTATTTTCCGTGCTAACAAAGGCAACATTATCACCCGTAATAGAGGCATTCCCTGCGGTAGTCTTTAGATCAGATCCCGCAAAAGTCACATCTTTATTCGCTTGCAGATCAACATTGGCGCCACTAATGGTTGAGTTAGCTTGCTCTGTTTCAGTACTAGTATTTTTATTGGTGGTATGAGTGATATGAAAGCCCGCACTATATTGCTTGTCTTCAACTTCTTTGGCGTGCCCAGTAATGGCTAATGATGTTTTTTCATCATCAATCTTAGTGACTTGTTGTGCTGATTTAACGTTGATATCACCTAAAGAATGAATACCTAATTTATCAGCGCTTTTGATCAAACTACCAATGACATTAACATCATTGCCACTGACAACGGTCAATTGTGCATCGGAAATGAGTTCACTACTTGTAGATGTTTGTTTATTAGTTTCATTTTTATGTGAACTTTTAGTGATATTAAACGCGGTTCCTGTGCGTTCATCGATTTTACTGATGGTTTCACTCAGCGCATTATCAATGACGACATCACCTTGTGTGGTTTTAACAAAAGCACCTTGGTTGCCTTTTACTTGGCTACCGGTAATGTTGACATTGTTATCTGCAGCAAGGAGCAATTGACCATCAGCGGTTAATTGTGTTGCATGACTAACTTGTTGTTGATTATTATTATTTTTATTCTGACCACCACCAATACCTCCCCACATAACATGATTATCGGTGACTGTTTTATCATTATTGGTTTTTTGGACGTTTAAATTAATGTTATCTTTGGCATTGACCAGCACATTTTCATTCGCATGCAGTTTAGCACCTTGCGCCGTTATTGAGCCTTGAGCATCTAAACCAAGATCTTTACCTGCCGTTAATTCACTGGCTTTCAACGTCTCAGTTTGGTGGCTGTTACTCCAACTACCACTTTCTAAGCGAGAAGTATGATTACGTTTATTGCCATTTTCACTACGACTTTCTTTCTCAACTAATCCATTGATATGGATATCTTTATTGGCATTAATTGCAAGGTTATTCCCCGCATTAATTTTAGCCGCGTCTAAGGTAACATCTCCTTTAGTTGCGGTTAATGTCGCATTATTTTTAGCATCAATTTGGCTACCAATTTGCTGTATTTGTTCTTTCTCTTTAGTCACATCGTATTTCCACGAGTAGAACCAGCGATTATCAATATCGGTCTCTTTTTGCTGTAGTTGTTTCCCTTCGATAGTTAAATCAGCACCTTGTAAAGTGATATCATCCCCCATTAAATCAGAGGCTTTGATTTGATTATGGCTACTCGCTACTAATGTGATGTTTTTACCTTTTAATTCGGTTTTAGTGAGTGTTTGACTAGAGCCACTATTATTAACCGTGATCCCGCCACGATAGTTTTGGTAATTTTCACTGCCATCTTTATCGTAACTGTCATAACGGACTTGACTATCTGTTTGAATATTATCGGCTTTAACACTTAGGTCGTTATCTGCGGTAAATTTACCTGCTAATTTAACTCCACTACCTTCAGCCGTATTAATAATGCGGATACGACCCGATTGCATACTACCAAAGAAATAGCTATCTAATGCTGAAACGGGTTTTTGTGAAGAGAGAATATCAAAATGTTGTGAGAAGGTGTTTTGTCCAGTAAAGGCTGAAATTTCAGCGGCAGTGATTTTCCCTCTACTATCAATACGAGGAGCAATTAAGTCTAACAACCCTGTTGTATTTAAGCCATTTTTACCAAGCGATAGTAAATTGGTGTTGTTGAGGGTGCTATAGCCTTTTAGCTGACCATTTTCAAAGAGCGGATTACCAACAACTAATGAAGAGCGGCTGGTATTTATAAAACCACAACCATCACATGTGATACCATTTGGGTTAGAAAGCACATATTCAGCAGCGATACCAAAGACCTCTTGCTGACCTAATAAGAATGATGGGTTGCGGCTAACAACTTCATTCAAAATTAAAGAGGCAGCTTGACCATTTAAATTGCTGTTAGCGTTTAAATGACCCGCAAGTTGAGATTGTCCCGCTTCTAATGCGTTATTAAATACAGCCCCAGGCTTGCCAACATTGAAGTCTTGGTATTGGTTATGAGAAATCCCTTCGTTATTTGGCGTGACTATATTAATCACTTGCGTACCACCATTAACAGCAGAGACATCCGGCCCTTGATGGCCTGCATCGGGCACGATGCCATTGCCATAAGCATTAAGAGAGACAAAAATTATTGCTAAAGACGCAGCAAGTCGCCCGGAGGGTGAAAGTTTAAAGTTTTTTGATTTCATAGAGTTATCTCCATTTGTTGCTATGAATGTAGATCAAAATAAGTATGAAAATTTAACCAGTAGTTGAGTAGGATCTTTGGTTTTATTGGAATTTGTTTGGTGATACAGTAACTCGCCTTTTGCAACTTCAAGGTCGAGTTGTGCTTGTTGATATTGAATATTTAAGCCGGAGCTTAGGCCGTAACCACCTTGCCATCCTTTGTAGTTGCCATGTTGTTTTACTTGACCGATATCTACCCCTATACGAGGTGTGATAGAGAAGTGGTTAAGTCGATAGGGATAGGAGAGGGTATTGCGTAAATAGCCACCGTTATCACCAGAAAGTGTGCTTTGATCAAAACCACGAATAGCGTTTTTGTCTGTTAAACTTAGCCATTCAACGCCGGGGAGTGTGTCGTGGCTGTATTGGCCTAAAAAAGTACTATTGAATAAAAATGTAGAATGCCATAGAGAAAAGCGTTGATACCAATTGGCAAATAGCTTAACTTTTGTAAAGCGATAGTCGTTACCATTACCGTTAGCGATATAGGGTGTTTCCTCTGCACCAAACCAGCCGACCGCTTTTTCAACACTTAAATTAGTGCTCAATACGCCATTTGGAATAATCTGCAAATGATTAATCCCTAATTCAATCGTGGTTAATTTAGGGCTACTGAGATCTAAACGAATTTGGCTAAAGTAGTTGCGTATACGTTTATGAGTGACTTGAATATTTAAGGTATCAATTTGTTTTTGGCTACGACTAAAAGCATAATCGCCTCTAATACCTACTTGAGTGGTATCGCCATATAAGCTGACAGTACGTGTTTGTAATTTTTGGTGAAATTGGTACTCCGAATAACTACCAAAAGAGCTAAAAGTAAAACCACCATAAGGAATTGAATAGAGCAAAGTATAAGCACGATTAAAACGGGTATTCGGGTTATCTGTGGTTATATTGGCATTTAAGCTTACAAAATCAGATAAACCTAATGGGCTATCTAAACTAGCATTCGTTCGTATTAACCAGCGGCCTGAATTTTTCTGTCCATAATTGTCACTAGCGATATTGAGATGCCAAGGTGATTTTCGTTGATTAGACAACTTAATGACAGAGCCCCCCAATTCGGTACCGGGAAGAATATCCACTGTGACTTTATTTGATTGCAAACGGTTAGCTTGATCTAAGCCTTGATCGAGTGTAGCGAGTTTTAATGGTTGCCCTTTGATTCGAGGAAATAGTAGTGTGGTGTTAACACCTCGATCACCTCCTTCAATACGTTCAACAAACCCTTCAATAGCATACAGACCTAATTCGCCATGTTGGTTAGGACGTAAAAATTGGATACGCGCGGTAATATAACCATGTTGAAGATAACGCTGAGTGAGTTCTTTCACGAGGCGATTAATATCAGCACTCTTAATACATTGATCAGGTAACGGAGATAATGAATTGAGATCCTTCTCAGTAAGTAAAGTAATACCTTGAATATAAACGCCTTTTATAGGCAAACAGTGTTCTGACTCAGTAATTAAAGTTGGGGTAGGTGAAATATTTACCGCTTTTTCTTGCAGTTGCTGATAGCGATTTTGTTCTATTAATTGATTAATTTCACGTTGGCTATCTTGCAATGCACGCCTTGATTCACTGATTGAGCCTAAATTTCCTGTTTCATTTGCGCTTAATCCACTGGTAGAAAAACAGCTTAATAGTGTTAATAAAACAACTTTTTTTTTCATTTTACCTCGAGATAAAGGTATTAATTCAAATATAATAATAGGGCTTTAATATATATAGATAATAAATAATGTTTTATTATTATATTGAAATTAAAAATAATAAATACCAGTTACTCTTTAATTGAATATATTTTTAAAATTGATGGATTTAAGTAAAACTTTCCCTTTTTTTAGTATTAACTATCAATAAACGTAAAATAATCAGTATGATTTTGTTAGAGAGAATAAGCGTTATCTACAAATAAAATCATTTGTTTAATTTTTATTGTTATTGTATTTGTTGTGATTTTTGCTATGTAAATTACCAGTTAGAAAAAATCAATTAACCAAAAAATAGGTTTTTTAGAGAAAAAAGAAGAATACTGAGAGCGGTTTTGAAAATATTTAATTAAGTTAAAAGTGACTTTTCATTTGTTGGCAGTGATTTATTTATTTCATTATATAAAACATTTATTCTGTGAATAATTATTTCATTTTAATAAATAGTGATGATTGAGTTTAAACGAAAAGAGTCCAACTTTTGCGGGTCGTTCATCAGGGGGGGAGCAGATGCCGAATAGTGAAGAAAGAAAATCAACCTCATACTATTGGATCTACGGTATAATGGTGAAGTTTGTCAGTGAAACGTATGATCTAATAAGGCTGTTTATGATAGATAAAAAAAAACTACATATTGCTGCAGGTGTGATTTGTGATAAGCAAAATAATGTATTTATTACCCAACGCCCTTTGACATCTCATATGGGAGGATATTGGGAGTTTCCTGGTGGAAAACTAGAAGATAAAGAGACGCCAGAGCAGGCATTATACCGTGAGTTGCAAGAAGAAATAGGTATTAATGTGACGCAATGCCAGTTGCTTGAAACGGTAGAGCATGATTTTATTGATAGGCATATTACATTATCATTCTTTTTAGTCACAGAGTGGGAAAATAAACCTTACGGTAAAGAGGGGCAACTTTCCCGCTGGGTACCTATTATGTCCTTAAATGCCGAAGATTTTCCGCCAGCTAATCGCTCTATTGTTGCCTTATTGCAAAAATAATCAATACAGCCACTTCATGATTGTTGTGGCTGTATGAGTATGCTGTGGGCGTTTAATTAAACGGCTTAGGATCTTGCTCTGGCATTTCACTCCATTCATCGCTGTCATTGCTTTCGCTTTGACTTGGAATTCGCTTCTCTTCAGCCGCCCATTCGCCTAAATCGATTAACTGGCAACGCTTACAACAAAAAGGACGATAAGGGCTACTTTCATCCCATATTACCTCGGTTCGGCATGTTGGGCATTTCACTATTAATTTTTCGCTCATTATCTCTCCTGAATTTAATTGAGATGATTTCTGTTGTTGATATTAAGCTATATTAACAACATGAAATCTCAAAAGGTAGTTCAGAAGGGATTGTGCCATGCTCACTATCAAGAGGCAAAAAGCGAATAGCATAACGGTTTTTGTGTCCTGAGACTTGAGGGTAAATTTGCTGGCTGGCAAGTAGCTTGATCCGCAATAATTCACCTTCTTCCGTACTGTCTTGATAAAAACCACTATGGCTTAATACCGGCTTAAATGTATCTGATTGACGAATAAGTGTTAATAAGGCATTTAATGCATTTTGTAGAGGATATAACCCTTCCTGCCAACAAGTTAACTTTTCAGTACGCACCGTTTGAGGAAGATTTAACCACAAATGCAAAGTAGGGACGTCAAAGCTACAACATCCTCCCGGAATGCTGAGGCGTTGTTTTACTAAGCTGATGATTTTATCTTGTTTTAAATGTTGTCCAATACGTGGTGCTTTACTTAATGCGCAAGCACTTTCTGATAACTCATTAATAATATGACTGACAATCTCTTTATCGACATTAGGAAAGGATAACCACTGTTGCAGTTTTTTTTGTCTTTTTTCTAACTCTTTAAGTAGCTCTGCGCGGATCTCCCCGCGATCTAAAACTTCAATAAATTCTGAAACGGCACGAAAAAAAGATAATGCAGAAGATAATGAATTAATAGATTGAAAACTATTTAATTGAATTAATGAGTTTTCAATTCTAAGCCATGAACGCATTTTCTCATTAAGCGGGTGTTCAAAAATAATTGTTGAGGTTTCTTCACTCATGGCTATTGTCCTGTATTGCTTTTTTGAGCTAATTCTAAGTAATGCTGATGAAGTTGTTTTATTTGTTCATCTTGATTTAAGCTATTATCGTGATTTTCAATAATATCATCAGCAACGGCTAATCGTTGTTCTCTTTTAGCTTGGGCTTGTAAAATTTTGAGTACATGATCTCGGCTTACACCATCACGTTGCATAGTTCTGGTAATTTGTTCTTCTTCAGTCACATCAACCACAAGAATACGATCGGCTAAATGTGTTAGTTTATTTTCAACTAATAAAGGAACAACCCAAATAAAATAAGGGGCGCGAATTTGTTGAATTTGTTTTTGCGTCTCTTGTTGTATAAGTGGATGGAGTAACTGGTTTACCCACGCTTTTTCTTGTTGATTTTGAAAAATAATATGACGTAATTGTGCTCTATTTAACTTGCCATCAGGCAATAAAATTGTGTCACCGAAGTGTTGCTGTAAGGCTTTTAATCCCGGCGAATCTGGCTCTACCACTAATCGGGCAATGACATCCGCATCCACAAGAGGGACGCCGAGTGAGGCAAAACCATTAGCGATGGTTGTTTTACCACTACCAATACCACCTGTAAGAGCAACTGTATAAGTCATTGCGTTCGTCTATTTTTAATTAATCAAAATTTATTGTTGATTGCGATATTCTAAAGCTTAAACTGATTTTTATCACAAGATAATAACCGCAATATTTGGGTTTTATTCAGTTATTATGATAAGCGATTTTCTGCTACCCTGACAGCCTAGCTTACAGTAAGTGGCTAAATCTTCGCTTAATCGGCTATTAATATATCAAAATGTAATGATGATGCATTGTATCACTGATGTTTTGATTATTAGACGCATTGTTAATGACTTTAGGATATTGCTAGCATCAATGTATGGTATCACCTAGTTGTAACACCGGAAGATACATCGCAATAATAAGCGTGCCAGTAATCAATGCGATCAGTGTCATTAAAATAGGCTCAAGCCATGTTTTTACACTATCAAGGCGTTCTTCTAATTGATGATAAAACCAGTGGGTAAGTTGCTGGCAAAAAAACTGTAGTTGTCCAGAATTTTCTGCTGAAGAGATCAATTGATAACAGATTGGCGGGAATAGAGGATTATGTCGCATAAATGAGCTAAGTGATTTGCCTTGAGTAATATGCGCTATCATATCAGTGAGTGCTCGTTGATACAGTGAATGCGTTAATTGCTCTGTAATAATTTTTAACCCCTGTAACAGTGGTAATCCAGCTTGTTGTGTAATCGTCATTATCTGAAAAATAATATGTAGCTGGTGATATCTTAATAAGACCCCCAAGTAAGGAAGATTAAGCCAACATCGTTGTTCAATGTCGCGAAATTTAGCACTATGGTGTTTAATAGTGTAATAGCTATAAGAAATTATTAATATAAACAGCAGGATAATTAAACTATATTGAGAAAACCATTGAGAACATCTAATTAAGGTTAATGTTAGCATCGGTAGCTCAGTATTAAATGCACTGTATAAAGATTGATATTCAGGTAAAACATAGATCAACATAGATATTGTAATAACGATTAATGTTAATAATAAGAATAGAGGATACTGAAAAGCTTTTATTATTTTTTTTATTAAATCCCGCTGGTTTTTTAATTGTGTTGTTTGTAATAAGAGAACTTCATCAAGCTTACCACTCTCTTCACCAATATAAATAAAATGGGTTAAATTAGCAGGAAAATAGAGTGGATAACGACTTAACTGTTTAGACAGCGCGCCTCCTTGATTTAGGTGAAAAATAATATCATTTAAAACACATTGCCAATGTAAATAACGACATTCTTCTTTAAGCAGTGTTAATGCGGGCAAAAGTGCTAAGCCTGAATGAAGTAATAACGCTAACTGTTCAAGAAGTTGAATGCGGTATTGTTTATCACTATTTTGAAAGATTATTACCCTATATAGGCGAATTTTTACTGGTAATTTTTGTTGTTGAATAAGTTGATCAATAACTTCATGTTTAGATTGAGCGACAACGTTGCCACTTAGCCATTTTCCTTGATAAGTTAATGCATTATAGCGATAGATAAAATGTAATTTCATTCAATATCTCCGACTACTTGATAAACTTCATCTAAAGACGTGATCCCCTTCTTTATCAGTTCAATACCTGAGTTAAATAGTGCGTAAGGTGAGGGAAGTGATTGCTTGGCAAGTTCAAAACAATCATAAATAGCTGTTCTGCCTTTGTAGCCGGAATAACAAAATTGACAACCTGTTGCTTGCCAATTGGGTAATATAATTTGTTGATTATTAATAATGAAATTTTTCTGTTCAGGTGATGGGTATTTACAGTTGCTACATAAGCAACGAACTAAACGTTGAGAAATAATTAATTTTACACAAGAGTCGATTAAATCTTTTGCGATGCCTAAATTAGCCAAACGGGCGAGTGTTGCTTGGGTAGAGTTAGTATGCAGTGTTGATAAAACTAGGTGGCCTGTTTGTGCCGCTTTTATTGCTATTTCTGCTGTTTGTTGATCACGTATTTCACCTATCATAATAACATCGGGATCTTGGCGTAATAGCGCCCGTAATATTGTTGCAAAAGTAATACCAGCTTTTTCTGTTATTTGTGTTTGATTAATGCCATGGAGAGGTAACTCAATAGGATCTTCAATACTATTAATATTACGATTATCTTTATTTAAATATTGTAAACAACTATAGAGTGTTAAAGTTTTACCACTCCCTGTGGGGCCGGTGACTAAAATCATTCCCTGAGGTTGAGTAAGATATTTTTTTAATAGTGTTAGGTGAATTGTTTGAAAACCTAACTGTGCTAATTGTGGCTGTTGCAGATTATTCATGAGCCGTAAAACTATTTTTTCTCCATATAAAGTAGGAAGTGTCGCAACACGTATTGAATAATTGTTTTTCTGGTAAGACCAATTAAATTGACCATCTTGTGGTAGGCGTTTTTCGGCAATATTAATATTCGCGAGGATTTTTAAACGTGTCAGGATCTCGTTAGCTAATTGATTGTCAGGGGGAGAAAACAACACTAGATGATTATCAATTCTCGCGCGAATTCTCAGGCTATTTTGTTGTGGCTCTAAATGAAGATCAGAAACACGTTGAGCAAGGCTGTGACGTAACAATTGCTCAATAAACTCTGTTGCTGTATGGATAGTATTATTCATGAAAGCTCTTTTTTTACGATAAATGATTTATGGATGGTAAGGGCTAGAAACAGAGCCTATTGGCTTTTCCACCTTGGTTGAGGTTGTCGTTAGATTGTTTTAATGAGATTTAAAAACCTTATGGCATAGCGTTTGTAACGCGGTGTTAGTTGATGTGCAGTTAATTTGCCAATGGGGAAGTGTCTCTTTACTGTTTGTTGCAGGAGTCATTACGATGGTTAGCCCTTCTAGTTGAGCCTTACCTTTTGCACTAATAACGCCATTGGCAACATGAATATCAGTAAGGTATCGACTACGAAATTGTTGAGGCATAAAACTGGCATCAGCATGGCATTGGTTATATTGATGTTCATAGTGACAAAGTTCCACTGCAGAACGATAAGGCGACAGGGTTTGTAATACATCAGTTAAGGCGGCCTTTTGGATATAACCATGATAAGCAGGGATCGCCACTGAGCTTAAAATTGAGATAATGGCAATCACAATCATCAATTCCATTAGCGTGAATCCATTCTCTGTTGAGTGATAATTTAATGTATTCATTTTTCTCTCCTTGATAAATAACCTGTTGAAGTATGAGAAAAAAGCGTTTTATTGGCGAATAGAGAAGCTAAGAATTGAGTAAAATATCGAAAAGAAAAAGGCGTGATACAAAATTAACCACTATTATTGAGAGCAAGTTCGCATTAATTGGCGGATATTATTAATAAAAATAGCTAATATGATTTTAAATGTAGAAAAAAGAGGGGTGTTGTGGAGATTAAGCAAGGCTGGCTAACGGGAGTAAAACACGTTCCATCGCCAAATTATGACAATAGACCTGAAGGTGAAATCCCTTCATTGTTGATTATCCACAATATCAGTCTTCCTCCTGGGCAATTTGGTGGACCTTATATTGATCAACTGTTTACCAATACGCTTGCTGTTGATGATCATCCTTTTTTTAATGAGATTGCACATCTGCGTGTTTCTGCGCACTGTTTAATTCGCCGTGATGGTGAAATTGTGCAATATGTGCCTTTTACGGCACGAGCGTGGCATGCCGGGGTTTCCTTCTATAAAGGGCGAGAGAAATGCAATGATTTCTCGATTGGTATTGAGCTAGAAGGAACCGATGAGTGTGACTTTACGCCGCTGCAATATCAGCAATTATCGACACTCACTCAGCAACTTATTGAACACTATCCGGGCATTAAAGAAAATATTACCGGACATAGTGATGTCGCACCTGGTCGGAAAACAGATCCGGGACCTCATTTTAATTGGTCATATTACCGAGCACTATTAGCAAAATAACACAACAAAATGCATTAATAATTGATATTTTTGCATTGATAATCAATATATGAATGCTGTCACGCTTCAGTGTGACTGTTTATGTGTTTAATCAATGTTAAAAAATAGTGTTTTTAATCTTTTCTAATAATGCGATCTAGTTATCAAATTTGATGAATTTATCAAATAATTTGTTAAAATTTGCAGGTTTTTATGATTTCGCTCAACAACTGTATGGACAGTTAGTAAATACTTTGTTACTTTATTATCCATTACATTAAATTGGTATTACCAATTGACATTTCAATAACCAAGGTAATAGTTATCCAATAATGGCTTCTAGCAATATGGCTTACACAAAGATCCGCCAACCAAAGCTTTCTGATGTGATAGAACAACAACTTGAGCATCTTATTTTAGAAGGCACCCTACGTCCGGGGGAAAAACTCCTGCCTGAACGTGAGCTGGCAAAGCAATTTGATGTATCGCGTCCTTCATTGCGTGAAGCAATCCAAAAATTGGAAGCAAAAGGTTTTTTATTACGCCGCCAAGGTGGTGGAACCTTTGTGCAAGATAACCTTTGGCAAAGCTTTAGCGATCCTCTCGCTCAACTCCTCAGTGGGCATCCAGAATCTCAATTTGATCTGTTAGAAACACGCCATGCCCTTGAAGGTATTGCGGCTTATTATGCTGCATTACGCGGTACTGATGATGATCTTGAGCGTATTAAAGCCAGTCATGCTCGCATTATTGATGCTCATGATAAAGGGGATATCGCGGCGGAGTCGGATGCGGTATTGCAATACCAATTAATCGTTACGGAAGCTGCTCATAATGTCGTTTTGCTACACTTATTAAGGTGTATGGTGCCAATGCTTGAGCAGAATATCCGACAAAATTTTGAGTTTCTTTATACACGTAAAGAGATGTTAACTGCTGTAAGTGAGCATCGCACACAGATTTATCAGGCGATTATTAATAGAGAGCCAGAAGCAGCCCGTGAAGCTTCACACCGCCATCTGGCCTTTATTGAAGATGTTTTGTTGGATATGAGTCGTGAACATACTCGTCGTGAGCGTTCTTTGCGCCGGCTCCAACAACATCCTGATTTATTTTAGTAGCACAGATCCTGACCGCTGAGTCTGTACTACCTATCTCCCTGCAATATTCAGGGGTAGCGGTAATAACAGCAGGGCCTATCTTCCCGTCATATCCCCGTGGTATCACGGGAAGATAGGCTCCTATAACCATTAGAAACAGATAACAGATAAGGAATACACCATGTCAGATATGCTGAAAAATGACGTGGATCCGATCGAAACTCGCGATTGGTTACAAGCGATCGACTCGGTCATCCGTGAAGAAGGTGTTGAGCGTGCACAGTTCCTGATTGATCAGGTATTAAAACAAGCCCGTAATGGCGGTCTTGATATTGCTTTAGGTGGCTCTGTACACAGTGATTATATCAATACTATTCCTGTTGAAGATGAACCCGCTTACCCTGGCAATCTGGAATTGGAACGTCGTATCCGTTCTGCTATTCGCTGGAACGCAGTAATGATGGTTCTGCGCGCGTCCAAAAAAGATTTGGAACTCGGCGGACACATGGCGTCATACCAGTCTTCTGCAACTTTATATGAAGTTTGCTTTAACCACTTCTTCCGTGCTCATAATGACAATGATGGCGGTGACTTAGTTTACTTCCAAGGTCATATCTCTCCGGGGATCTACGCACGTGCATTCTTAGAAGGGCGTCTGACTGAAGAGCAATTAAATAACTTCCGTCAAGAAATTGGTGGTAAAGGTTTATCCTCTTATCCACACCCTAAATTAATGCCTGAATTCTGGCAGTTCCCAACCGTTTCAATGGGCTTGGGGCCACTATCTGCGATTTATCAAGCAAAATTCTTGAAATATTTAGATCACCGTGGCTTAAAAGATACCACTAAGCAACGTGTTTATGCGTTCTTAGGTGATGGTGAAATGGACGAGCCAGAATCTAAAGGTGCTATCACTATCGCTGTACGCGAAAAATTAGATAACCTGTGCTTCGTGGTTAACTGTAACTTACAGCGTCTTGATGGCCCAGTTACAGGTAACGGCAAAATTGTTAACGAATTAGAAGGTATCTTCGCCGGTGCTGGCTGGAACGTGATCAAAGTGATGTGGGGCGACCGTTGGGATGCACTACTACGTAAAGACACTTCCGGTAAACTGATCCAGTTAATGAATGAAACACTGGATGGTGACTACCAGACTTTCAAATCTCGCGACGGTGCTTATGTTCGTGAGCATTTCTTCAATCGTTACCCAGAAACTGCCGCATTAGTTAAAGATATGACTGATGACGAAATTTGGGCGTTAAACCGTGGTGGTCACGATCCGAAGAAAGTTTTTGCGGCATTCCAAAAAGCCAAAGAAACCAAAGATAAACCAACCGTTATTTTAGCTCAGACCATCAAAGGTTATGGTATGGGTGAAACGGCAGAAGGTAAAAACATCGCTCACCAAGTGAAAAAAATGAACATGGACGGTGTGAAACATTTCCGTGATCGTTTCAATATCCCTGTTAGCGATGAGAAAGTAGCAGAACTGCCTTATATCACTTTTGATAAAGATTCAGAAGAGTACAAATATCTGCATGCTCGCCGTCAGGAACTAGAAGGTTACTTACCTGCTCGTCGTACTCGTTTTGATGAAAAATTAGAAATTCCTACACTGGAAGATTTCAGCCAGTTATTAGAAGAACAATCTAAAGAGATTTCTACTACTATCGCATTCGTTCGTGCGTTGAACGTAATGTTGAAAAACAAATCTATTAAAGATCGTTTAGTCCCTATTATTGCTGATGAAGCACGTACTTTCGGTATGGAAGGTCTGTTCCGTCAAATCGGTATCTACAGCCCGAATGGCCAGCAATATACGCCTCAAGATCGTGAGCAAGTTGCTTACTATAAAGAAGACGTTAAAGGTCAGATCCTGCAAGAAGGTATTAACGAACTGGGTGCGGGTGCATCTTGGTTAGCGGCTGCAACATCTTACAGCACTAACAACTTGCCAATGATCCCATTCTATATCTACTACTCAATGTTTGGTTTCCAACGTATTGGTGACCTATGTTGGGCTGCGGGTGACCAACAAGCACGCGGTTTCTTAATTGGTGGTACTTCAGGTCGTACAACGCTAAACGGTGAAGGTTTACAACACGAAGATGGTCATAGCCATATTCAATCACTGACTATTCCTAACTGTATCTCTTACGATCCGGCCTTCGCGTATGAAGTTGCTGTCATTATGCAAGATGGTTTAGAGCGTATGTATGGTGATAAACAAGAAAACGTTTATTACTACATCACAACGTTAAACGAAAACTATCATATGCCAGCAATGCCAGCTGGAGCAGAAGAGGGTATCCGTAAAGGTATCTATAAACTGGAATCTCTGGAAGGCGCGAAAGGTAAAGTTCAGTTACTGGGTTCTGGCTCTATTTTACGTCACGTACGTGAAGCAGCACAAATTCTGTCAACTGAATATGGTATTGGTTCCGATGTGTACAGTGTAACATCATTCACTGAATTGGCTCGTGATGGTCAAGATTGTGAACGTTGGAACATGCTACATCCATCAGAAGAGCCTCGTGTACCATACATTGCTCAAATCATGAATGATGCACCCGCTGTTGCTTCAACAGACTATATGAAACTGTTTGCAGAACAAGTTCGCACTTATGTGCCAGCTGACGACTATCGTGTCTTAGGTACAGATGGTTTCGGTCGTTCAGATAGCCGTGAAAATCTGCGTCACCACTTTGAAGTTGATACTTCTTATGTGATTGTTGCTGCATTAGGCGAATTAGCTAAACGTGGTGAGATTGATGTGAAGGTTGTTGAAGAAGCAATCAAAAAATACAACATCAACCCTGAAAAAGTAAACCCACGTCTGGCGTAAGAGGTAAAGTGAATGTCTATTGAAATTAAAGTCCCTGATATCGGCGCAGATGAAGTTGAAGTCACCGAAGTGATGGTGAAAGTCGGTGATCGTATTGAGGAAGAACAATCCTTGATCACCGTAGAAGGCGATAAAGCGTCTATGGAAGTGCCATCACCACAAGCGGGTATTGTTAAAGAGATCAAAATTGCCGTGGGCGACAAAGTCGAAACTGGCTCTCTTATCATGATCTTTGATACTGAAGAGGGTGCTCAGGCACCCGCTCAAGAAGCCGCTCCTGCGCCTTCTGCTGCCGCACCTGCTGCGAGCGAACTGAAAGAAGTTCATGTACCAGATATCGGTGGTGATGAAGTTGAAGTCACCGAGGTGATGGTCAATGTAGGTGATACCATTTCAGAAGAGCAATCTCTGATCACGGTTGAAGGTGACAAGGCTTCAATGGAAGTCCCAGCACCTTTTGCTGGCGTAGTAAAAGAGATCAAAATTGCTGTCGGTGATAAAGTGAGCACAGGCTCTCTTATCATGGTATTTGAAGTAGCAGGTAGCGCGCCAGCACCTTCTGCATCAGCTCCGGCTCCTGCAGCATCAGCACCAGCAGCCTCTGCTATTAAAGATGTTAATGTACCAGATATCGGTGGTGATGAAGTTGAAGTCACCGAAGTGATGGTGAAAGTGGGTGATACCATTGCTGAAGAGCAATCTCTGATCACGGTTGAAGGTGATAAAGCTTCTATGGAAGTTCCAGCACCTTTTGCCGGTGTAGTAAAAGAGATCAAAATTGCTGTCGGTGATAAAGTGAAAACAGGCTCACTGATCATGACCTTTGAAGTTGCCGGTGCCGCACCAGCAGCACAAGCGCCAGCAGCGCCTGCAGCGTCTACATCAGCAGCACCAGCACCTTCTGCTCCAGCAAAAGCGCCTGCTTCTGCACCAGCAGCAAAAGAAGAATTTGTTGAAAACGAAGCTTATGTCCATGCAACACCTGTTATCCGCCGTTTAGCACGTGAATTCGGTGTGAACTTAGCGAAAGTTAAAGGAACCGGTCGTAAAGGACGTATCTTACGTGAAGACGTTCAGTCTTATGTGAAAGAGTTAATTAAACGTGCTGAATCTGCACCTGCTAATGCCGGTGGTGGATTACCAGGTATGTTGCCTTGGCCGAAAGTTGACTTCAGTAAATTTGGTGAAATTGAAGAAGTTGAACTAAGCCGTATCCAGAAAATCTCTGGCGCTAACTTAAGCCGTAACTGGGTAATGATCCCTCATGTTAACCTGTTTGATGAAGCAGATATCACTGAGGTTGAAGAATTCCGTAAACAGCAAAATAAAGAAGCTGAGAAGAAAAAACTGGATGTTAAGATCACGCCATTAGTCTTCGTGATGAAAGCTGCGGCTAAAGCACTGGCTGATATGCCTCGCTTTAACAGCTCAATTTCAGAAGATGGACAGAAACTGATCCTGAAAAAATACATCAATATCGGTATCGCCGTAGATACACCTAACGGTTTAGTTGTACCTGTGTTTAAAGATGTAAACAAAAAAGGCATCTTAGAGCTCTCTTATGAATTAGCAGAAGTTTCTAAGAAAGCTCGTGCAGGTAAACTGACTGCATCTGATATGCAAGGCGGATGCTTCACTATTTCTAGCCTTGGTGGTATCGGTACTACCGGTTTTGCACCAATCGTTAATGCGCCAGAAGTTGCGATTATGGGACTGTCTCGTTCTTCGATGAAACCAGTCTGGAACGGTAAAGAGTTCGTACCACGCTTAATGTTACCAATGTCATTATCTTTCGATCACCGTGTGATTGATGGTGCTGACGGTGCTCGATTTATCACTCTGATTAATCAGTACATGAGCGATTTACGTCGTTTGGTAATGTAATCATCTAAACCGGTGCTAAGCGCCGGTTTCTCTGATTGCCGTGACAGATTTTGCAGTCATACATTCTAGGTTGTGAGATCTGTCATGTTAGAGCGCTTTTCAGTTTATTAACATTTCTGTAAACTGCATGCGGTATGTAAGTCTCGGTGTTAAATATGGATTATCGTCTGACTCGCCGGACAAATAAATAATGAGGTCACGATGAGTACTGAAATTAAAGCACAGGTAGTGGTTCTCGGTGCAGGCCCTGCGGGTTATTCCGCAGCGTTCCGTTGCGCTGACTTAGGTTTAGATACAGTTTTAGTTGAACGTCACTCTACATTAGGTGGTGTTTGTCTGAACGTGGGGTGTATCCCTTCTAAAGCGTTACTCCACGTTGCTAAAGTAATCGAAGAAGCGAAAGCATTATCTGAACACGGTGTCGTTTTTGATGCACCGAAAACAGATATCGACAAAATTCGCATCTGGAAAGACAAAGTTATTTCTCAGTTAACCGGTGGCTTAGCTGGCATGGCTAAAGGCCGTAAAGTAAATGTTGTTAACGGCGAAGCTCGATTCACAGGCTCACATACATTGTCTGTTGAAGGTAGTGAAGGTACAACAACAATCACTTTCGAAAATGCTATCGTTGCCGCAGGCTCTCGTCCAATCGAATTACCTTTTATTCCACATGAAGATCCACGTGTGTGGGATTCAACAGATGCACTACAACTGAAAACAGTACCAGAGCGTTTACTGGTCATGGGTGGTGGGATCATCGGTTTGGAAATGGGTACCGTTTATCATGCGTTGGGTTCACAAATTGACGTGGTTGAAATGTTCGACCAAGTTATCCCAGCGGCAGATAAAGACGTAGTTAAAGTCTTTACTAAACGTATCAGCAAAAAATTCAATCTGATGCTAGAAACCAAAGTGACCGCCGTTGAAGCAAAAGAAGATGGTATCTATGTCACAATGGAAGGCAAAAAAGCACCTGCTGAGCCTCAACGTTATGATGCTGTATTAGTTGCTATCGGTCGTGTACCAAATGGTAAATTATTAGACGCAGGTAAAGCTGGTATTGAAGTTGATGATCGTGGCTTTATCCATGTTGATAAACAAATGCGTACTAATGTACCTCACATCTTTGCTATTGGTGATATTGTTGGTCAACCAATGCTGGCACACAAAGGTGTTCATGAAGGTCACGTTGCTGCGGAAGTTATCTCTGGTAAGAAACATTACTTTGATCCTAAAGTTATTCCATCAATCGCTTATACTGAGCCAGAAGTTGCATGGGTTGGTATGACTGAAAAAGAAGCGAAAGAGAAAGGTGTTAGCTATGAAGTAGCAACTTTCCCTTGGGCAGCATCTGGTCGTGCAATTGCATCAGACTGTGCAGATGGTATGACTAAACTGATTTTTGACAAAGAAACCAACCGTGTTATCGGTGGGGCAATTGTCGGCTCTAACGGTGGTGAACTGTTAGGTGAAATTGGTCTAGCTATTGAAATGGGTTGTGATGCTGAAGATATCGCATTAACCATCCACGCTCACCCAACGCTATACGAATCAATCGGTATGGCTGCGGAAGTATTTGAAGGTAGCATCACTGACCTGCCAAATCCAAAAGCGAAAAAGAAAAAATAAGTTGATTTTATAATCAAGACAAAGTGTAAATGTTAAGAGCCAAGTTCATTATGAGCTTGGCTCTTTTTTCATTATGATGGATTAAACAACATAGGAATTTAATTTGATACGATATTATTTTTCCATTGAGAGTACTCTTAAGATAAAAACCTCTCGCGTCACAGTTCATATCCAACGGAGAGGATTTATTATAGTTATAGAGTATGGTTAAACTACACTAATATGCCTTTTCCTGAAATTGTATCTGTCCAAGCTACGGCTATCATTTGTTTAGCCTCATCACTTATATTATCGAAAAATCCGGATGCGCCTGCCTTCATAGGAAATGTACTCATGGCCTGAATTTGAATAGCGAGTGCATTGCTTGATAAAGCCGTATATTCGCGCTGATCAGAGTGATCTTTATCAGTCATTGCGATAACGATTTTTGCCTGATTACCATTGAAATAATCAGTAAAAGTAGTTGAGCCAATGCGCTCAAATGTGGCTTGTTCCCCTGTATTTTGTGGGAAGCGAATATGTGAGATCTTTAAATCATAGCCACTGCGTTCAAACCATAATTTATTCCAATCAATATCTCCAAGTACAATATTATCTTCTTGGCTAATATCGTCTATATAACAATCAATCACATTATTATTAATCAGGAAGCTATCGATACCGTTTCCACCTTTGAAGTGGTTCTGATATCCACCTAATATGATAATATCATTACCTGTATTACCATTAAGAAGGCTAAATTTCGAGAATGAAGCTGCAATTAGTTGATCATTTCCATCGCCTCCATCAACTACGGCGTGATAACCCATTAGTTGAATTTCGTCATCACCGCCCCCTCCATTCAACCTATTGTAGTTACCAAAAATTTTGGCAAAATCATTGCCTTCTTCTAAGGATATTTGGTTGTGGTTACCAATTGTGACAACAAAATCTTGTTCACTACCACTGAAAATGCGATTGTAGTTACCGGTAGTGACAGCATAGTCATTACCTGCATTAGTGTGAATTTCACCGCCTTCCCCAAAGACAAATGCTTTATCGAGTCCGTCACCTAAATAGACATTATTGATCCGACCGGCGATAATAGCAGTGTCATCTCCATCGCCTCCAAACATCATGTTTGAGCGCCCCATCAAGACGCCGAGATCATTTCCGTAACCCCCAGTAAAAATATTTGAGATCCCCGTTGCATAGAAAGTATCTGAACCACGCCCACCCCAAAAATTATTATTATCTCCTAGGTAAGCGCCGAGATCATTACCATCTCCCCCCCAGTTGAAATTATAGTTGCCAAGAGAGACATGTATGTCACCATCGCCTTTTAAATGACCACTATTACGCAAGAAATCGAGCGTTTTCTTCTCCATGTTCAGTACATCAGCTGCTAAATTTTCTTTGAGGTTTTCTGCGAGATCACGCATATCTGTTTGTTTATCTTTATTAAAGATTGTGGCAAATAGATTGGGGATATTTAGCGAATTGAAGCCGAAAGGGCGATCATTTTCCTCTGTGATCTTGCTATTTTCAGTTTGACTCGTTGTTATTGGTGTTTGGGCATTAATTGAAACTTCAGATTCATTTTGTTGATCTTCTGTCGCTTTTTCTTTTAAACCATGGCTTTCAGCAAATGAAATAATACCATCCTTGCCCAGATTAATAGATGATTGGAGGTTATCTAATAATTTAGTCGGATCAGTAAATGCGGACAGTTGTTCACCTCCAAACTCAGTCACTACAGCGAGCATATCTTTCAAAATAGCGACAACATCAATGGGCTCACCATTACGAGAGATTATTTTTCCATCTGCGGTAGAGTCTACTCCAAAAATATCCCCCAGAGTCGTGTCTGAACTCACGCTGGCTAACCGACCTAGCAATTTATTTTTTAACTTAGTTGGTAAGTTTTGGGGGGTATAAGTAAAGGTGGTTTTCACCATACCAGTTGCTGTAAATTGCTGCGTCATTAAGCCAAATAATGAGCCAAGATTAGTGTCTATAATAGACTGGATATTATCACCAAACATCAAGTTCCAATTCCCGGCAGTAACTTGAATATCAGCACCTTGACCACCAATGGCGAAATTAAAAGCGATTTTACTATCTAGTTGACGAAGTTGCTCAGCTCGGCTGATTTTTCCCATCTCGTTGTTATTGCCACTACCACCTAACCACTGGTTATATTTTTTGTTTAGTGTGGCTTCTAGATCACTCTTTAATCCACGGCTACTACGCTTATTCTGTGAATTCAGATCAGTCAGTGTTTTATAGTCAACATTGCTCGTTTGGTCTATTCCTGACATATCTATGGCAAATTTTTTAGCGCCAGCGAGTGTCCACTGATCGTTTTGTACCGACAACCAATCATTATCATTATTTTCACCTGAGCATGCGATTGACTCTAGAACTTTGGTGATTCTAGCAGCACCATCAAAAGGGTTGATCAGTGGAGGGGTTGGAATTGATTTTTCTAACATCACAATAAGATCATTACTACGCCCCAGATTAAAGCTGACGTTACGTGTACCAACAAATAATTGCATACCTTCGAAAGCTTGATAGCCAGCAATATCAACACTATGTTTACTATCACCATTACCAACGTGTACCATCACATTGTTATCACCGAAAACCAGTGATTTAAATCCGCCAGTACCTACTTTGATCCCAAGATTAGAGGTTCCCCAATTAACCGTTGTAAACTCGCCGTCACCCACACTGACTTGGATATTGCCAGAATAGCTTAGTGATGAATTATCACTTCCTGATGAGCTTTGTTTGGTTGATTTTTTACCTTTTTTGGGGGCGGTAAAGACTTCATTATTATCTGCAATTGCGCCACGTACTTTGTTGTCAGCTGAAGCACCTACTTTAGTCAAATCAATATCACCTTCAGCAACACCATTATGTATTTGCTCAAATTCAGTCGTGATTTTGCCTTCTTTATTCCAATCTAACACTACCTTGTTTTGGGTTTGTTTGGCTACCCACTCTCCGTTGTTATCTTTGGTGTATTTGTGACCATTGCTATCAACGGCGACCTCTGTTACTCGAGCAGAAACGCTACTACGAATGCCTTGTTGATCTAATGCATTGATAAACTGGTGGGCAAATCCTGCCTGCTTGTCATTACTTATTAATGAACAACCGACAATACTGATATGTTCAGGAGTTGTATTGATATGATTTTCTTTGCTGAATACGGTATTGAATTTAACCAATTGATTGGAAAGCTCATCAGCATTGTAGTTACTAAGGCGTAAATGATTATTTTCGGTTGTTTCACGACCATGGCCAACAAGCTGCCAACGTATTTTACCTGAAAGTTGTGCTGGGTCGCCATAAGCTACGCGGTAATGACCATCGGCATCCAATTGTACCACGATACTATTTTTGGCATGTTTAGCGGCAAGTGCCGAAGCTGCTTGAGCGACTATCGGATCATCCTCTGTTTGGATAATAATCTGGCTATCAAAACGACTATCACCCCCATTATCATTGGGTTTTACATATACCATCCCCCAATCAGTCACCTTATTCTTTTTTATCGGGTTTTGTATCGAATCTAACGCATTTCTGTGATTGGTGTTATTTACATACTCTGGGGATAGTAAACTTGATATTATTTGTTTACCGTATTGATTCATCAACTTAAGGCTCTCTAAATGAGAAACATCGGTTCTTTCTCCTTTAACTAGATATCCTTTATCAAGTAATTTAGTGCGCATTTTTTCACCACCAATGCCCAGCTCGCCACAGTCAGTGAGCAATATAATGGGGATATCTTTTGAGAAACCCTGTAGATTTTTTTCTACGGAGAATTGGCCATTGATTTTTTTTGCGAGTTGTCCAGTCAATTTCTTAAGGCTATATTCATCATAAGATTCAATTGCTTTTGACATACTTGGCATTGGTCTATCTAAGAATAGCCCAGCTATATGCTGACCGTTAGCTGAAATATCGCTGGCTAATTTAGCCGCAATTGGTGCCCCCATGGAATAACCATGAATAATAATATTTTTAGGATCGATACCTTTATCATTAACGAGATAACGGAACATGGTTTGTGCATCAGCATACATTCCTTGCTCTGTTGGCGAGCCATCGCTTTCGCCAAACCCTCTCATGTTAATCGCTAACATATCGATGCCTTGTTGGTTATAATAATGATAAAAACTAGAGGATTGTTTTTCGGTAGGGGAATTTGAACCATGTAAAAATAGTACTACTTTCTTATCGGTAGCTTCTGGAATATTGTCGTTTCCTCTGTAATATGATCCTGTAAGACGGCCTGCATCCCCTTTTAATGTTATTTTTTCTTCATTTTTTATTCTCATCACCGTTGTCATGTCTCTACGACGTTCATAGCTGCCGAAAAAATGATCATTAAAAAAACGTGTTAATGGACTAAGATTTTTTCTCTCGTTTGGTGATGTACCGTCATTATCAATAGCCACTTTATTGTGGTCTGATAATGCTTGTAAATTAGAATGTATAGGTTTGCCTTGTTGTACCGCAATTTGGGCTAAGCGTGCTTCCTGTATCTTTTGAGAAAATTTATACAACTCATTTGGTGTCCATATGCCAAATCGAGGTTTCCAATGATGACCAATCAGTTGATCTGCTCCGCCTGCTTTTAATATTCTAGCAACAATACTAGAACAGTTCTTGGTTAATAATTGGTAACGAGGATCAGACTGGCTATTAATGCGCTTCCACTCTTTTTGCATGGCGGCGGCATCAAGTCCCTCTAGATTAATGCGAAACACCACGCCATCATTTGTATCATCAGCGACACTTGTTTTGAAATTTTCTGTTTTTCGGTCTTCAATTTCTTTAATTTTCTTGATTTCCAATGCAAAGGTTTGGTTAATCATCGCTGTTGGAAAGGCGACTTTTAGCCAGTTTTTCACTGCGATTGAAAAGTTTGTTGATACTTCAAGTAGATTACTATTTGGGCTTTTCCACTGTTTAATAAAGGGGTGTGAAATTTCAGGTGGGATAAGTGTTTCTGGTATCCAATGAGGAGCATTCAACAGTAAGCCTGCGATTTCAGGTGTAATATTTTCGAGACCTCGGGTAAGATTCGTTTTATCTCTAAATTCTTTTAACTGCCTGTCATTTTCCCCTTCATCTTTATTTAATTTGAAATTCGTCTTTTCCTCTTCTTGAATATCAATTTGTAAAGTCATGAAATTTGTTGAGCGACTCACTGGTTGGCTTAAATCATACCAGCGTAATTTTAAATCAGGATTTTTTTCTGTTGTAATATTCAGTGGGTTTGCGAGCGATTTGCTCCCGGCAGGCCACCAACTGACATAATTATTATCATGGTTATCCTGCACACTATCGCTATCTAATTGTAAGCGCCCAGAACCTATTTGTAGCGCAGCATGTCCCAAGCGACTATGTTTGCTGGGCTTCCAGATATATAGTGTAGAACTGATTGGTGAAACTTGTTGTTCAATTGCTTGGTGAATTTTTTTCAATCCTGACAGGTCAATACCATGGCCATTTTGGGCAAATTCATTTTCTGTAAATTGATTAAATACCTGATTGGTAATTTCACTGCCATACTCTTTTTCGACCAATCTTTTAATGCTTGTGATTGCATTTTTACCACTGATAAGTTTGTCTTGGTTTTGTAAATTATTTTTCCCTTTTGTAACAAAGTTGCCGTTTTCATCAAGATAAATATGTTTGTTGATTTTTAAGTTAGCATTTGAAAAAATCTCATATAAATAACTAAAAGTATTATTTGAATCAACTTGCTGGCTATTACTTAATAAGATAGAAGCATGTTTATAACGTATATCAACTTGGTCGCGTAATTGTTGCAATGCTTCGTTACGTTTTGAATCAGGGTGTTTAAGCAGATAACTATTAATTTGTATACGTAATGTGGATAGTTGCTGAAATATATCTATTGGTGTGTTGTTTGTATTTGTACTTTGTAATTCATAATCTCTAAGCGATTGAATGATCGCTTTATAATTTTCACCGCGTGCTTTTCCTGTCACCTCTGCAGCGGAGGTTAATTCATCAGCAGTCATTAGATTCGAATAGGCAACAGGTTGCCAATTTTCACCGACTTTTTCTGATAATATTCGTGAATGGTTTTTATCGAGTGACACGATTGTATTATCTAAGAAATAAAGTTGCTCAGGGATAGAGTCAAAATCACGATAATGAGTGAGTATAAAATTACTCATTATTTTTTGTTGTTCTTGATTATCTCCATTTTTTATATAAATAAATTTTTCATTCGTTTCATCTGATGCTTGTGTCAGTAGAAAACCCGTTTCCTGTTCACTAAAAACAATATTGAGCTTTTGTTCAGCAGAAATAAGAGGGGAGGTGTTTTCTAGCTCTTGACGGATATTTTCAGAACCTGACAACGCGTGTAAGTTAGGTGGAATCATTCTACTTTGTTGTCGTGCCATTTGCGCTTCTTGTAACTCTTGAGCAAATGCGAACATTTGATTTGGTGTCCAAATATTATATTTAGGTTGCCAGTTATAGCCAATCAGTTCATCTGCGCCACCCGCTTTTAAAATTTTCGCTACGATACTCGAACAATTTTGGGTTAATAAATGATAACGACCATTAGGTGAATTTTTAATTCGTTGCCATTCAGCTTGCATAGCAGCAACGTCTAACCCCTCTAAATTAATACGGAATACTCGTCCTTCATCAGGTAAGCTGGTTTTAAATCTGTCAATACTTTTTTGTTTTTGCTCAGCAAATTCGTTTTCTACTAAAGCAATTCGTTTTTTCGTTAACGTTGGATCCTTACCTTCTTGTATCCAAGTCTTCATCGCTTTTAATAATTGAATAGATATATCTTCTTGTTGTGTTTTTATATTATCCCATTGTTCAATAAAAGGCTGTGCAACAGAAAGTGGGATTTTTCTTTTTGATAGTAACGTGGGCTCTGTCAATAGTATCATGGCACCATTTATAGTTATGGTATTTCCACTAAATTTACCTTGTACAGCTTCTAGAAAATTTGTGGCGATGTTGTTGAGTTTTTTCTGAGTTATTACCCATTCATCAATAAAAGGCTGTCCAATTGTTCGCGGTATTTTTGAATTTTCTATATAATTTGGGATCGTCAATATATTTTTTGCGTCTGCAAGAGATAAATCATCTGCAGTGGTGACCGTTTCACCTTTCGCAATATTCATGAGTCGGTCATATCTGTTTAGTTCTTTATATTTGTAATTTAAACCAAAGCCATCATTTTCTTCTGCTGCAACATCCGATGCTAACGACTCTTTTGGTTGTGAGGGGACTCCCATCACATCAAAATATGACTTCGCCTTGTTAGGCCACCAACTGATGTAGTTTTCTTTATGATTATTTTGTGCGTCTTCTGTGTTTAACAGTAAGCGACCTTGACCTATTTGTAGTGTGGCGTGTCCCAAATTACTATGATTGCTTGGTTTCCAGATATATAAGGTTGCACTATGAGGAGATAGTTCCCGCTCAATAGCTCTGTGAATTTTTTTTAACCCTGAAACATCAATACCCTCGCCGTTTTCAGCGAATTCATTATTTGCAAATTGACTGAAGACTTTATTGGCAATCGGTGCGCCATATTCTTTTTCTACGGCATTTTTTACTCGCTCAATCACTTCTTTTCCGCTGGTTAGTCTATTTTTCCCTTGCAGATTGTTTTTTCCTTCAGTGACAAAGTGTCCGTTAATATCAATATAAATGTGTTTACTTCTTTTTAAATTGGCATTTGAAAGTGAATCGTATAAGCGACTAAAGCTGCTATCAGCGTTGATGGTGTGACTATCTTGTATTAAAGCCGATGCGTGTTTATAACGTGTATTGACTTGAGTTTGTAACTGTTTCAATCCATCATTGCGTTCAGAGTCGGGGTGTCCTAATAGGTAACCATCAATTTGGTTTCGCAACTGAGCTAGCACTCTCAATTTCTCTATTGGTAAGCAGTTTGTATTCGATTCTTTTTCATGGTATTCCGAGAGAGTTGTAATGATTGATTTATAACTTTCGCCTTGTATTTTGCCTTTAACACTTGCAACTTTATGTAGTTCATCAACTGACATGACTTTTGAATCAGTTAGCATTTGCCATTTATGTTCTACGTATTCTGCAAGTATCCTATCTTTGTTGTTATGACTTGATTTAATTTTGTCATTTTCTAAATGAAGTTCATTAGGCATTGCTTCAAAATTTGAATAATTAGCTAAAATAAAGTGTTCTATTATTTTTTGCTGAGTGGGATCATTGATGTTATCCAAATAAATATTTTTTTGGATACGACCACTATTTTTTTCCAAAATAAAAGTAAAGTAAGTATTTCTATTCTTAATTTTTACATTGAATTTTTGTTTTAGCGTTTCAAAAATGGGGCTTTCGCCTAATCCAGAAAGATTGACCGCGATAGCTCCTATTTTGTGATATTGAAGATTGCCTGAACGAAGAGAAGGTTGTTGATAGGTTGCTACGTCATCTCCATTAAGGTCTGATGTAAAAGAGGGAAGAACGTTTGCCGATTTTTGTCGGATCCCAGCATTAATGCTTAAACGATTAATGGCTTGCTGAGCATCATCAAGTAATTCTTGATTAAATGTTGTCAGTTTATTATTGAAACGACCATCATTTTTTTTAGTTGATATTGGTTTGATATAACTGGATGGATTATCATCAGCCCCCTCTACATAGGCCGCTTCTCCGGATAAACCGCTACCATGCGCCCTGTGACGATTAGGTTTATCACTTTCTTTCAGTTGAACAGATTTAGCTTCTTTTTGTGCTTTATCCGATATGCTAGTCGCTGTTTTTTGCTCCGTATCTCCTCGTGATCTCGCATCTTCCACCATGGTTGATGCTTTTTTCTCTGCCATTTGAGCACTATTTTTTTTATCTATCGCGTCTGAGTATCTTTTATCTGCATCATTTTTTGCTTTGGAAGTATCGAGTTGCACTTCTTGACAATGTTCTTCACTTTGAATAACGCCATATTCCGATTTTTTTATCGATTTTTTCACCTTTGTAAGGTTTGCAACATACTGAGTTTTAATATTATTAACAGGCACTGAAACAATTTTTTTAGTATTAATTAAGCTCTTCTGTACATCCTTTAAAATTCCTTCCGCGAATGGCTCACTCCATGGTTGATCTGAGGGGGGGGCATCTTGTGAATATTCGCTGAGTACTTCCAGTGTTTGACCAACTGTGGTCAAATTGTGTGTTACTGAATTAGCTTCTTCAAGAATGGCATCGCGTTCTCTATGGCCGTTTTTCTCCAGTGCAAGGTGATCGGTCGATTCAAGTTCAGTCTGTGTGGTAGAGATGTGGTCTAATAGGCGTTGTTTTTCATCAGTTAGTTTTTGACGATTGGTATCTGCCTTCTTTTTGTCAGCGAGGGCATTTTTTGTCGCATCAGAATCTGAGATATGCTTGTTTATATTTGCTACAGCTGATTTAGCGACAATATTTCTTAGTCTGTAATTATTTCCTTGCAAGCCATCAGAGCCTGGAATGGTAAAAATAAGACGATTATTTTCTGCATTTGCGGTTAATTTAATTTGTTGTTGTTGCCATGCTATTGACTTATCATCACTTGATGAAGTGAAGACAACCTCACCATTCCAGATAACACTTAATTTATTCTCTGTTGGCGTATTATCTTGTCGTTCATACTCAAAACTTAATTCAATCACCTCATTTTGCATTAAACCACTAATATCTTGATATATAGCGATATTTGGTTCATATTCTTCCTTGTATTCTGCTATAAGTCCACCATCCCAATAATCTTTATTATTAGTATTAGTTGGTGTATCAATAGAGGCTCTATGTCCATATTGGCTAATTGCTGTAATTTTATCCTGAGTATATGCAATATTCCAACCTTCTGTTACAGGTTTAAATCCATGTTTAAAGTCACCATTTATGATCAAATTCGGACTGTTATTGGTTAAGTTGGATTCATCTGTATTAACATCACTTAAACTAGGGGTTTCTACCTCTGTGATATGACCTTTTAAATTTATATCAATGTTACTCTTCACTTCGTCGATTTTGTTCATTTTGAAACCGTCGATTGAAGATTTTTCAATTAAATGAATAGCGCCTTTGCCTTTGCGGGAGCCGGAAGTGGTTACATCATCACCTTGTACTAAATAGTTAATAGCCTGACTCCCGACCACACCAAGTACACTCTGTTTTATATTGCCGAAGAAAGTAGCGAGTTTATTACTTTGAGTATTACTAGAAGCAACCGATAAGCTGTAGATATCACCATTGCCAATTTTAACGATGACATTGTTTTTTGCGTAAGAGGCGTTAATACCTAAACCGTTACCAACATGGATATTTGCATTAGCGGTACCTTTCATGACCGAAACATTTAAGCCGTCACCCACTTTGGTACTTACGTTATATTTCCCCCAAGCAACGTTTACAGATACACCATTCCCCACTTTAGTATTGATATTTGCGTTGCCGTATGTAACGGTAACACCTAGGCCATCACCTACGGTTGTTGTAATATTTGCTTGGCCTTTTGCTATGGTGACTTGCGTGCCATTACCTACTTTTGTCGAAATATTGGCTTTACCCCAAACTATGCCATAGTTGTCACCTTTTCCGAGCATAGTGACAATATTTGCATGACCTTTTGCTAAGGCGACCTGACGACCATCACCAATTTGTGTTACAACATTCCCATTGCCCCATGCACCAGTATAATTATTTCCACTACCTACGTGTGTAATAATATTGATATTACCTTTAACAACAGAGGTTTCTTGTCCATTACCTACTTTGGTAATGATGTTGGCATTTCCTTTGGCGAAGTTATATCGTTCACCATCGCCGATATGAGTGAAAATATTAGCTTTACCCCATGCCGCATTAATGCCTAAACCATAGCCTACTTTTGTGATGATATTGGCGTTGCCTTTGGCAAAACCAATCGTGGTGCTATTACCAATATGGGTCATAATATTTCCCACCTTTGAAATCAGCAGACCTACGGTGAGCCCATCACCCACTTTTGTTAAAATATTCGCTTTTCCGCCGAGGATCGCAGCGGTTATTCCATCACCTACATGAGTAACGATATTTCCTTTCGCACCAGCAATGATTCCCGCAATGCCATCACCCACTTTTGTTATGATATTGGCTTGGCCTAATGCAAGTATGCCAGTTATCCCATCACCGATATGGGTCATAATATTGGCTTTGCCAAACATCGCTGATAATGTGGTTCCATTACCCACTTTGGTCATGATATTTGCTTTACCAGAAAACAGCCCAATACCAATGCCATCACCGACATGGGTATAAATATTAGCCACACCTAGCATTAATCCCAACGTTAATCCATTGCCAACTTTGGTAAGGACATTACCTTTACCCACCATTGCAGCAAAGGTTTCTTCATGCCCAATGTGAGTAAAAATATTAGCACTGCCAATCATTGCAGCTAATGTCATGCCATCGCCCACTTTTGTGGCTATATTGCCTATCGCTAACATTAGAGCAACCGACATTCCATCACCCACATGAGTGAACACATTCCCTTTGGCGATCATTAGTGCCAAAGTATTCCCATTGCCTATTTTGGTATAGACGTTGCCTAAACCTCCCATTAGTGCCCAAGCTTCACCATTACCTATATGGGTGAATATATTGCCACCACCGACCATGGCACCCATACTGGTTCCATTACCGACTTTAGTGAAAATATTCCCCACAGCGCCCATTATACCTAGGGTTTGCCCATCGCCAACATGTGTTAGTACATTACCAATACCTAGCATAATGCCTGAAAGATCACCATTACCTACTTTAGTTAAGATATTGGCACCTCCAAGCATAACGCCATGTATGTTACCGTTTCCGATATGTGTTAGGACATTGCCACCTCCCCCCATTATGGCTAAAATATCACCTTGACCTTTTTTTGTTAAAATATTTAATCCACCTAGGGTGATAGTGTAAGTGTTTGATTTTATTTTGTTATTGCTGATATGTGTAATGATATTAGCACCACCTAACATGATGCTACTTAGGTCGCCTTCACCCATTTTAGTCAGGACATTTCCACCGCCGCCGAGTAACGATGTAATAGTACCAGCACCGACTTGTGTCATGACATTAAGTCCGCCTAATGCTCGCCATAAAGCCTTATCACGCTGATGACTATCAATCTGGGTATGGGTATTTAATCCTCCTAACATTGTGATATGACTATCACCTTGTCCTTTGTGAATAGAAACATTCCCTAATGCCGTAAGATGTGCTTTATATTCACCGTCACCAATTCGGATTAATACATTCGTGGCACCAGTAGCATTAATGTTCATTCTTCCTTCTTTACTTTGATGTAGTAAGACATTTGCTAATCCTCCTCCATCAAATGTTAGGTCTCCTCTTTGACCTTTTTTTACAATGATGTTGGCTGCGCCTCCACCAGTAAAGTTGGTATTACCATAATTAGAGTTATGTTTTATTACATTTGCTATGCCGCCACCTGTAAAATTGATATCACCTTGTGTAACATCAGATTTAATGACATTACCAGCGCCACCACCTGTGAAATTGATATCACCAGAGCATTCAGCAGAATTATCGTCTTTAAAAAGTTCTTGTGCTACGCCCAACTTGATTGTTTCTAGAGACTTTCTTTGGATTTGTTCTGTATTAATGTGTTGAAATACTTTTAAATTAGATAATTGATAGTGGCTATCAGCATTTATTTTTGTGAAACGTGGTGATTCGATAATTTCTTGTTTTTCTAATGTATTCCAACAATTATTGACCACACTAAGATTATAGGTATCCTCAAAATTTTTTTTATCAAAACGTATGTTCCTAATGTCCCCACTATCAGGCGTTATACGCCAAAGTTCGGAATCGTATTGAAGTTTTCCCGTTTCAGGATCATTGTAAATTTTGACTTTATTAAAGGTATAATCTCGACGACCATAGTCTGATATGAATAAATTGGTATCCCCTGGGCCCGGTGTTTTAAACAAATAAGTATTTGGTTCTCGCAATGATTTAATCGCTTTTACTTCAACAGGTTTACCGGATTCGAAATTTTGCTTATTATCACTTGTTAGAAAATTAATACTTTTATCTAAGTCTAGATTTAACATATAAGCACTTGTTAGAAAAATATTTTCAGCTTTCGTATATTCAACTAATAAATCATTATGAGGATGAACTTGAGTTGTACGAATGATCTCATTGTAAGCCCCAGCTCCATAAAATGTGATATTGCCTTGTGCTATATTGGAATAGATATGATTATAACCTCCCCCCCCCGAAAAATAGATATTGCCACTTGTTTCTTTATAGGTATCAGTATTTCGGCTGATACGTGTAAGCCTATTATTGGCTCCTGCTCCATACATAAAGATATCGCCTGATTTACCTTCGCGTATTAAGACGTTTTCTAAGCCACCTCCGGTAAATTTAATATCACCTGTTTCAACGCGAGAGAAGATTCCGTTGCCTCCGCCTAATCCTTCAAAATTAATATTTCCTTTTGAATTTTGATAGCTATTAAACCAAGTACGAACCAATTTATTATAGCCTCCCCCCCCTTTAAACGTCATATTGCCAGTATTGGTTTCATGCCAAATTTGATTGTAACCGCCAGCACCTTGGTAGTTGATATTACTAATTGCGCCTTTACGGGTGATGATATTTGCAATAGCAGCTCCTGAATAATTGATATTTCCATATTCATATCCAGTATGATTAATCTTAATCGCGGCAGAAGCACCAACATATTTCAGATCGCCATGACCGGACTTTTCAATTTCTCCCCATGCATTTAATCCTCTGACATCTAAATCACCGTTCTCATCAATAATCTTAAGATAAGCACTTCCCCCTCTGACAAAATCGTGCCCGTCTCCGGTGTAAGCGGTAACTGCAAATGTTCCGACTGTGATTGTATCGTGTCCCTTTCCTGCATAAATGATCCCTCCAAAACCTATGGCATCAATATCGTCATTTCCATCTGTACCATAACGTTTTCCTGTAAAAGTAAACTCTAAATCTTTTAAAATTTTTGACATCATTTTCCCTCAAACTTATTTTTAATAAAAAGTACAGTAATTTTTAAATACAGTAGTTCTAGCATCTCTATATACCCTTCTAGCGTCTGACTTGACTGAATTGTCTTTTTTAAGACAAAAAACCTGAAGAGAGAAGATTATTGTAAATAATCGTTTCCTCTCTTTAATTAGTTGTATTTATTTCAGTTATTAATAAACAGGGTAAGAGTTAATTTATGATGAATAAGTTCTTCTATAAAATTATTCTTCTATTATTTGTTTTTTTTATTAAATGAAGGGCAGTAAAATTTTCAGTCATATTAGTTTCATTTTGAAGAATAGGAAGTAGATCTGCTGCAATTAGCTTTTCAAACTCTTTGTTTATGCATGGATTTTCCAGCATGCTTTTAATTATTGAAGCCATATAAATAAAACCAGAAGCAGGAATGTGGATCACTTACTTTAGGGCTAATTCTTCATCTTTTTCTGGCATGATACCTTGTGCTATTTTATGAGGATCTTGACCGACAAAATAGAGTGAAAATATACTATTATTATAATTAATGCTTGATATTTCTTGGACAAATTTTTCGTTAATTGCCATAAAGACTTTCTCCATATAATTAATCATTTTAATGAATAAATCGATAATTTTCTTTTTTTAAATGTAAAGGTTGAACGTAATTGCTAAGTGCTATTTGTAAATGAACTTAATGAAATTATTGTTTAAATAATTAGCATGGTAATGCTATTTCATATTAATATGTTAGATTTTAAAACTCTATCAAAAAATAATTATTATATGGGGTTTATAGTAGTTTATTGATTAAGTTTTTATTTGTTGGTGATGTTGGGTTTATGTTTATAAGCATTCTATTTAAAATAATTCTAAAGGATGTATGTGTAAGGTTTATTGTTCTAGTTATTTATTACTTAAATCAAATGACTTTAATTTACAAGATAAGTTACGTTTACCGAGTAGCACTGATATCTATTTATTAACTGAGTTTATTGGTAAAAACGAGGCTGGTGAAAAATGCCTATTAGATTGAGTGTCATAATATGAATAAGGTGAGATTTACGTTTGTTGTATGTTGCTTTTATGTGAACGAATTAACATAGTGTTGAAAATTTGCTATGCTGATAGCCCTTAGCTGGGCATAATTTCACAACCATAGATGTTTTATGCGAGCAAAAGATCCTCTGACCTGGCATCCAACTAGATAGGGTGCAGACAGCCGGGTTATACAAAATGACAAAGAAGCGAGGAGAAAGTCGTGCTAGAAGAATACCGTAAGCACGTAGCAGAGCGTGCAGCTGAAGGTGTCGTTCCAAAACCTCTCGATGCCACACAAACAGCCGCACTTGTTGAGCTATTAAAGTCCCCCCCAAAAGGCGAAGAAGAATTCCTTCTTGATTTAATTGTTAACCGTGTTCCACCCGGCGTTGATGAAGCCGCTTATGTTAAAGCAGGTTTTTTAACGGCTCTCGCAAAAGGTGAAACAACATCACCGCTTATCACGCCAGAAAAAGCCGTAGAATTATTAGGTACTATGCAAGGTGGCTATAATATCCATGCATTAATTGAAGCGCTAGATAACGACAAACTGGCTCCTATTGCGACAAAAGCACTTTCTCATACCTTATTGATGTTTGATAGCTTTTATGACGTTGAAGAAAAAGCGAAAGCTGGCAACGTTTACGCGAAACAAATTATGCAATCTTGGGCTGATGGAGAGTGGTTTACTGAACGTCCAGAACTTGCTGAAAAAATCACGGTAACCGTGTTTAAAGTGACGGGTGAAACCAATACAGATGATTTATCACCAGCACCAGATGCTTGGTCTCGTCCTGATATCCCATTACACGCTCTAGCTATGCTAAAAAATGCCCGCGAAGGCATTGAACCCGACCAACCGGGTAGCGTTGGCCCGATTAAACAAATCGAAGCACTGAATAAAAAAGGTTTCCCACTGGCTTATGTGGGGGATGTTGTCGGAACAGGCTCTTCACGTAAATCTGCAACCAACTCGGTACTTTGGTTTATGGGGGATGATATCCCTTATGTACCAAATAAACGCGGTGGTGGAGTTGTATTGGGTGGCAAAATTGCCCCTATCTTTTTCAACACGATGGAAGATGCCGGTGCATTACCTATTGAGGTTGATGTTTCTAAATTAAATATGGGTGATGTTATTGATATTTACCCATACAAAGGTGAAATCCGTAACCATGAAACCAATGAGTTATTGGAAACCTTTGCACTAAAAACAGAAGTACTGATTGATGAAGTGCGTGCGGGTGGCCGTATTCCTTTGATCATCGGTCGTGGATTGACCTCAAAAGCTCGTAGCGCCTTAGGTTTACCACCTAGCACTTTATTCCGTCATGCCAAAGCAGTGGAACAGAGCGATCGTGGTTTCTCACTTGCACAAAAAATGGTGGGACGCGCTTGTGGTCGTGATGGTATTCGCCCTGGTGAATATTGCGAACCCAAAATGACCTCCGTTGGCTCTCAAGATACTACAGGGCCAATGACACGTGATGAACTGAAAGATTTAGCATGCTTAGGTTTCTCCGCTGATTTGGTTATGCAATCATTCTGTCATACCGCCGCTTATCCAAAACCTGTTGATGTAACCACCCATCACACGTTACCTGATTTTATTATGAATCGTGGAGGGGTTTCACTGCGTCCGGGTGATGGCATTATTCACTCATGGTTAAACCGCATGTTATTGCCAGATACTGTTGGTACTGGTGGTGACTCACATACACGTTTCCCTATTGGTATTTCATTCCCTGCAGGTTCAGGCTTAGTCGCTTTTGCAGCGGCTACAGGGGTAATGCCATTAGACATGCCAGAATCGGTGTTAGTACGCTTTAAAGGTAAAATGCAACCGGGGGTAACGCTACGTGATCTGGTTCATGCCATCCCACTTTATGCCATTAAAGAAGGGTTATTGACCGTTGAGAAAAAAGGTAAAAAGAATATTTTCTCTGGTCGTATCTTAGAAATTGAAGGTTTACCTGAACTTAAAGTTGAGCAAGCTTTTGAGCTAGCTGATGCATCGGCTGAGCGTTCTGCTGCGGGTTGTACGATTAAATTAGATAAAGCACCGATTATCGAATATCTACAATCTAACATTGTCTTATTAAAATGGATGATAGCAGAAGGTTATGGTGATCGTCGTACACTTGAGCGTCGTATTACGGCAATGGAAAATTGGTTAGCTGATCCGCAATTACTTGAAGCAGATGCGGATGCTGAATATGCTGCTGTAATTGAGATCGACTTAAACGAAATCAAAGAGCCTATTCTTTGCGCGCCAAATGATCCTGATGATGCTCGTCTATTATCAGAAGTTGCAAACAGCAAAATTGATGAAGTCTTTATTGGCTCTTGCATGACCAATATTGGGCATTTCCGTGCAGCGGGTAAATTACTCGACCAACATAAAGGTCAATTACCGACACGCTTATGGGTTGCACCACCAACAAAAATGGATGCAGCACAACTGACTGAAGAAGGTTATTACAGCGTCTTTGGTAAGAGTGGCGCTCGTATCGAAGTGCCGGGATGTTCATTATGTATGGGTAACCAAGCGCGAGTGGCGGATGGGGCAACGGTTGTTTCAACATCAACACGTAACTTCCCGAATCGTTTAGGTACGGAGGCGAATGTCTACCTTGCATCCGCAGAGCTTGCGGCAGTGGCTTCACTGTTAGGACGTCTACCAGAGCCACAAGAGTATCTTGATTTTATCAATAAAGTCGATGAAACGGCGGAAGATACTTACCGTTATCTCAATTTTGACCAACTAGAGCAATATACAGATAAAGCAACACAAGTGATTTTCCAAACCACGGTATAACTGAGTTTGATTTTTCACTAAAAATTGATTACAACTGCGTTCCAACATATAACGTTGTTCAGCAGTCTGAAACAGGAGGCAATGCCTCCTGTTTTTTTGTTATTTTTGCCATAATAACAATAGATATTTTATATAGAAAAAGGCGACAGCTAATTTAAGGGGCATACACCATGGACTATGAATTTCAGCGTGATCTTACTGGCGGTATATTGGCCCGTTTTTCAATGGATCATGAGGCGATTGGTTATTGGTTAAATGATGAGATCCAAGGTGATATCAGCTTAATCGATCAAATTTTGACTGAGATGGACGAAGTTAAAGGCAGTGAGAAACAGTGGCAATTGATTGGTAAAGAATACAGCTTATCTATTGATGATGAGGAAATTATGGTAAGGGCGAATACTCTCCATTTTGAAACCGATGATTTAGAAGAAGGGATGAGCTACTACGATAATGAAAGCATCGCATTTTGTGGATTAGATGATTTTGCTACTATGCTACAAAAATATCGGTTATTTATTCTGGAAAATAGAAGAAGTTAACAAATCCCATATATTTATTAAATAAATCTGCCACAATATACTATTGGTTGCTATTCTTTTTATTAGGATTATAAGTTTAAAAGGTGGTCTAATGAATGAATTACCTGCGAGTTTAGATGAAGCAACAGGTTGGTTTGTTGCTAATCAAGAACTCTTTATTCAATATGCTGTGAATATCGTTGCTGCATTCTTGATCCTATTTATTGGTCTTTTTGTCGCTAAAATGGTCAGTAAAGGGGTTGCACGAATTTTAACGTTACGCCATATCGACGCAACTGTTGTGACATTCTTGTCTGTCTTGGTGCGTTATACCGTTATTGCATTCACTTTGATTGCAGTATTAGGTCGATTAGGGGTTCAAACAGCTTCTGTTATCGCAGTACTTGGTGCGGCAGGTTTAGCGGTTGGTTTAGCATTACAAGGCTCACTCTCTAACTTTGCAGCGGGTGTTTTAATTGTTATCTTCCGTCCTATTCGTGCTGGTGAATACGTGATGATTGGTGCTGTCGAAGGTACGGTGCGAGATGTACAAATATTCTCGACCACATTACGTTCAGCGGATGACCGGATCATTGTTATTCCAAATAGCAAAATTATCAGTAGTGAGGTTATTAACCTTAGCCGTGAGCCAAATCGTCGTACACAAATTATTGTCGGCGTTGCTTATGATGCTGATATTGATAAAGTCAAAAAAGTGCTCGGTGATGTTGTTGCGCAAGATAAACGTATTCAACATAACCAAGGCGTGACAATACGTTTACATGAAATGGCGCCTTCTTCATTAAACTTTGTGGTACGTGTTTGGACCACCAATGATGATGCATGGCCAGTTTATTGGGATCTTATGGAAAACTTTAAACGCGCGCTAGATGCAAATAATATTGGTATTCCATTCCCACAAATGGATGTCTATATGCATCAAGCACAAAATACCGTGATGAAAGCAGAATAAGCACTATTGTTATAAAACACATCTCAAGAGCCACCGATTAAGCGTGGCTCTTTTATTTTTACCGCTATTAGTTTTTCTTATTATCAATAAGAATGATTCATTTCCTCTAATAACAAAATCCTTTTATTATTTTTCTTAATTTAATGAATAATTATTAGGATATTTTGCATGTTAACAACATTTTTTCAGGGGTTTTTATTAAGTGCAGCAATGATATTGCCCATTGGTGCGCAAAATGCCTTTGTTTTGCAACAAGGTAGTAAAAAACAATACCATTTAATGAGTGCATTTTTATGCGCTTTAAGTGATGTGATATTAATTAGCGGGGGAGTCTTTGGTGGAAGTGCATTACTGAGCCAATCAGAATATCTTTTATTACTGATCACTTGGGGCGGTGTGGCTTTTTTATTGTGGTATGGATGGAATGCGTTTAAAACCGCTTTTACAAAAGAGATTGAATTATCACAACATAAAAATCAAGTGAAAAGTCGTTGGCGGGTGATTGTAACTTTAGTTGCCGTCACTTGGCTAAATCCCCATGTTTATCTTGATACCTTTGTAGTGCTTGGCAGTATCGGAGGGCAATTATCAGCAGAATTACGTCCTTGGTTTACTTTTGGCGCGGTATTCGCATCGATTAGTTGGTTTTTTGCTTTATCACTACTAGCGGCTTGGTTTTCACCTATTTTAAGCCAAGTGACCGCTCAACGTATCATCAACTTGTTTGTGGGGTGTGTGATGTGGTTTATTGCTCTGCAATTGGCCGCTCAGGGATGGAAAAACCTCTTTTAATCTGAAAGAACTTTACAACAGATATGCTAATGTTGTTATAACCGTAATTTAGTGACAATACCCATACATGATTTTTGTCAGGAGGTTTTTGTGAAAGTAAAAGCAATGGTATTAGCATCCATGTTAGCCCTTGGAGCACCCTCAATCGCTTTAGCCGGGGCGGTACCTGAAGGACCCCATATAACTACATCAGGTAATGCAACAATTAAAGCGACTCCTGATATGGCGACACTTAATATTCAGGTTAGTGAAAAAGCAAAAGATGCAGCTCAAGCTAAAAAACAAGTGGATGAGCGTGTTGCAAAATATTTTGCCTTTTTAAAAGAAAACGGTGTGACGAAAGAAGATATTGATGCTGCCAACATTCGTACACAGCCTAATTATGAGTATGATAAAAAAGCAGAACGTTCGGTGATTAATGGCTATACAGCAACACGAACCGTAGATGTAAAAATCAAAAAACTTGATCAGCTTAATACCTTACTGGATGGGGCATTAGCAGCAGGGCTAAATGAAATTAATAATGTTGAGTTTGGCGTTAATGATCCAGAACAGTACAAAGCTAAAGCACGAGAAGTGGCAATTAAAAATGCCATACAACAGGCAAGTTCAGTGGCAAAAGGGTTTGGTGCTGATTTAGGGGCTGTTTATAGCGTAAGTTATCGCGCACCAGAAGCAACACCTTATCCAATAGCACGAATGAAAATGGATGCTATGGCATTAAGTGCCCCGTCACCGGAAGCAGTAAAAGAGACCTATCAACAACAAAGCATTGAGTTTAAAGATTACGTTGACGTGGTATTTGAATTAAAAACAGCTAAATAATCTTTACCATCAAAGGATAAGATGTATTGGCTCAGCAGTGAGCTGATACATCTATGTTATAGCGCAGGATCAGATCTGGTAGTTCTTTTGGGTGCGAAAAATGGTTATTAAGCTTATATTTTAAAATGATTTTATGTCAGAAAATATTACATATATAAAAAGCATCTTTACTTATTTTCTTGGTCAGGCGAATCATTGTTATTTTTATTAACGTTTTGAACTGAAGATGAAGGTTCGGAACTAATTTTTTTTCCATTTTCAATACGGCGTTTTAAATCAGATGACCGTCTTTCAATATGAGATTTAGTTTTACCTGCACCCGGTGAACCAAAATAGGTTCTATGATCAATAATGGTCTCAATGAACATAAAATCGTCTTGTCCAACAACGGGATCAAAAGTAATTATTAGAAGTGGATCATTGTCCTTTGGCTTGGCACGAGTATGAAAGTAAGTTGCATAATATACGCTTTCCTCACCAGAGGCGTTAAAACGTGAAGACTTGATCCTACCATATCTAAATTCATAATTTTCCGTATAAATTTCGACCTCTAAGCCATTCCTCCATTTAGCTATTAATGTGGCAATATCAGCCATTAATATTGCCTGTTTATTTGAAGGATATCCTAAACTTTGGGAAGTCAAATAAAAACTTGCACGGAGATCAACGCCCGAAATAGGTTTTTTTATGATTGGCACCGTGAGATCCTTTCACGTAAGGTTGTTGTTTTGTAGTTGGAATAGATGCAGTAAACTCACCTAAGCTTTTCAGCAGGCTGGCTTGAATATCAGCAGGGGTATTACCTTCTATGTTAGCACTACCACTTTTACGTCCAGCATCAATGGCTAGAGCAACGTTGCGACTTCGACGAATAAAAGTGCTCATCTGAATCTCCTTTTCCTATGTTCATTTATTATACAATATTATGCCCGTTAAATGCCAATAAAACTTAAATTTGCTTCTTCCGGTAGAGGAAAACATCAACTCCTCACTGTGAGTTAAACCGGTTGATGGAACACACTGGTTAAATCCCTTTCTAAGAATAGCGATAATATTGATCAAGAAACAATATCATCAACGTTACTTTTTACTCTTCATCTTGCTTAAGCACTTTACGACCATAATCAAGTAACGCATCCGTTACCTTTCTCATCGTTCTGCTTTCTGGGGCAAAACGGTGCCAATACAACATGCGGCGTTGGCATAATCCTGGCGTTAAATCAATCAATTCACCACTTTTTAGCTCATCGGCAATTTGTAGATGAGGGATCATACAACATGTTGAGCCTTGTTTAGCTAACTGAACAAAGGCTTCGGAAGAATTAACAATATGGCAGGGCACACTACCGGGAGATAAACCGAAGTTTTGCTGTAAGAAAGCCTGATGCATATCATCAAGATGGTCAAATGCGACGGCGGGGGCTTTTAACAGAGATGATTTAGTGACCCCATTAGCAAAATAACGTTGGGCAAAATCAGGGGATGCCACAAAAAGATAGTCTAATGCGCCTAATTGGTCGACTAGACAGCTAGGCAATGCTTGAGGCTGAATACTGATAGCGCCAACCACTTCACCACGTCTTAATCGCTCTTGGGTACGAGTTTCATCTTCTACTTGAATATTAAGCCGGATAGGAAGTTGTGTTAATACCGGGTGCAAAGCAGGCAATAACCAAGTAGCTAAACTATCCGCGTTGACAGCTAAAGAGAGTAAAAGAGGCGTCGAGCCACTATTTTCATCACCTAACCACTGCTCTTCTAACATTTCGACCTGATGCAGTAATGCGAGTAGCTTTTGCCCTTGCTCTGTGGGTTGGGGCGGAACCGTACGTACTAATAAAGGTTGTCCAAATAGATTCTCAAGTTGTTTTATTCTTTGTGAAACGGCAGATTGCGTAATACATAGTTTTTGTGCGGCTCGTTCAAAACCACGCTCTCGAATAACGGCATCAAGGGCTTGCAGGGCCCGATAATCAGGACGTTTCATTGACAGATTCTCTTTGATTTTATGTTCTACTGTGTACTATGCCATATTTTTAGTTTTTATGAGTTAAAATGTTGTGTCTCAAATTTTGATACACCTTGTGCGGATTTTATGGGCACTATGCTATTCTTATTCGATAAATGTGAAAAATAAGGTTTTGTAAATGACTCAAGATGAATTAAAAAAAGCAGTAGGTTGGGCCGCCCTTGAATATGTAAAACCGGGTACTATCGTGGGCGTTGGAACGGGCTCTACGGCTTCTCATTTTATTGATGCTCTTGCAACAATGAAAGGTCAAATTGAAGGGGCAGTTTCTAGCTCAGAGGCTTCAACGGCAAAACTAAAAAGCTATGGCATTCCCGTTTTTGACTGTAATGAAGTTGATTCGCTCGATATCTACGTAGACGGTGCTGATGAAATTAACCATCAAATGCAGATGATCAAAGGTGGTGGTGCGGCATTAACCCGTGAAAAAATCATTGCAGCGGTGGCAAAAACCTTTGTGTGTATTGTCGATGAATCAAAACAAGTGGATGTTTTGGGTAAATTCCCTCTGCCTGTTGAAGTTATCCCAATGGCTCGCTCTTATGTGGCTCGCGAGCTGGTTAAATTAGGTGGGTTACCTGAATATCGTGAAAACGTCGTGACGGATAATGGTAACGTGATCTTAGACGTTTATAATCTCACTATTCTGAATCCTATTGAGCTAGAAAATAAAATTAATAGTATTGCAGGGGTGGTCACTGTCGGGCTTTTCGCTAATCGCGGAGCCGATATTGTATTAATGGGGACTTCTGAAGGTGTGAAAACCATTAAATAACACGATTAAACTGCATCTCTAGTCAGTGATAACAACATCCTCTTAAAGAGAGTGGGAGAACTATATTGTTTTCCCACTCTCTTTTATCTTTCCCCTTAGATAATCAGAATGATGACTTTTTGCAAATTATTTTGAAAACCATAAATTCAGTGATATATATCACACGATAGAGATATCTCTCTTTAAAATGCTGCCATTTTTATTGTCAAAATCATTTTGCTCGGTAGAAAATCACTTTATCTATCGCTTATTCTGTCAACAGTGCAATCGGTTGTATTGCCTCAAAATCTATTTTTGTTATGTTGGTGAAACAGGATTTCGTTTTTATTCATGTAACACAAATAGGGCAGGGTAAATGGTCAAGGTATCTTTGGAAAAAGAAAAGATAAAGTTCCTACTATTGGAAGGTGTACACCAAAGTGCGGTAGAGAATTTAAGAGCAGCAGGTTATACCAACATCGAATATCATAAGGGTGCATTATCGGGAGAAGAATTAAAACAAGCTATCCGTGATGCACGCTTTGTGGGGATCCGTTCCCGCACTCACTTAACAGAAGAAATTTTTGCAGCCGCTGAAAAATTAGTTGCTGTAGGCTGCTTCTGCATTGGTACTAACCAAGTTGACTTAGATGCGGCTGCCCGTCGTGGGATCCCTGTTTTTAATGCACCTTTTTCAAACACTCGTTCCGTGGCTGAAATGGTGTTAGGGGAATTACTGTTATTACTGCGTCGTATTCCAGAAGCTAATGCTAAAGCCCATCGTGGTATTTGGGATAAACAAGCTAAAGGCTGTTTTGAAGCGCGAGGTAAAAAACTGGGGATTATTGGCTATGGTCATATAGGCACCCAGTTAGGGATTTTGGCGGAAAGTGTTGGTTTAGATGTCTATTTTTATGATATTGAAAACAAACTTCCTTTGGGAAATGCAACCCAAGTTCGCCACTTATCCGAACTGCTGAATATGTGTGACATTGTTAGCTTACACGTGCCAGAAACGCCATCAACAAAAAATATGATTGGTCACGAAGAGCTATTACGAATGAAACCAGGCGCTATTCTTATTAATGCCTCTCGTGGAACTGTGGTTGATATTCCGGCATTAGCACAAGCGCTAGAGAGTAAACATTTATCAGGTGCAGCGGTGGACGTTTTCCCTACGGAGCCGGGGGCAAATAACGATCCGAACGATCCTTTTGTATCAGAATTAATTAAATTTGATAATGTGATCTTAACGCCACATATTGGTGGTTCAACCCAAGAAGCTCAAGAAAATATTGGTTATGAAGTTGCTGGTAAGTTAGCTAAATATTCAGATAATGGTTCTACATTATCTGCGGTTAATTTCCCTGAAGTATCATTGCCTAGTCATGGTGATGATGTAAACCGTTTACTGCATATTCATGAAAACCGTCCGGGTATTATGAATAGTATCAATAACGTATTTACAGAAGAAAATATTAACGTTGCTGCGCAATATCTGCGTACAGCTGGTAATGTGGGTTATGTAGTGATTGACGTTACTACACAAACGAAAGCACAAGCTGAGTTAGTATTGCAGAAACTAAAAGGACTACCGGGTACCATTCGTGCTCGTATGTTGTACTAATATCGCTATTTTTATATTAAGTATAAAGGCTCAATAATTAGAGCCTTTATTTTTATGGTTCATTAGTTATCACGGTTTATTTCTGTGTCTGTTGTTGCCACAATTGCTGATAAAGTGTTTTCTTATTTAATAAATCGCTATGTGTACCTTCTTCTAATATACGACCTTTATCAATAACATAAATATAATCTGAAATAGAAATAGCATTAAGTCGGTGAGCAATACAAATTACCGTTCTATTTTTACAAATAGCTGGAAGATTGGCTAAAATTTCCGCTTCTGAGGCATAATCTAACGCCGATGTTGCCTCATCTAAAATAAGAATTCGTGGATCAGGTAAAAGTGCTCTTGCTAGCGCAATACGCTGACGCTGTCCTCCTGACAAATTACTACCTCTTTCACCCACTTGTGTATTAAATCCCTCAGGGAGTTGAGTAATAAAATGAAAAGCGCCGGCTAATTTACTCGCTTCAATAATATCTTCTTCACTACAATCGGGTTTTGATAACCGAATATTTTCCATAATAGTACCACTAAATAAAAAATTATCTTGTAAAACAACACTAATTGATTGGCGTAAAGTAAGGGGATTGGCAATGGCGAGATCCATACCATCAATATAGATCTGGCCTTGTTGAGGAGTATAAAAACGTTGAATTAAACGTGTGATAGTACTTTTTCCTGAACCCGAGGGTCCTGTAATACCAATAAATTTGCCCGCGGGGATCGAAAAAGAGAGTTGCTCAATCACATCTGGAGTATTGGCTGTATAACGAAAGCGTACATGAGAAAATACTATACTTCCTGCAATATTAGGTACAGTAGCAAGTCCTTGATGTTGATGCTCTGTGGGAGTATTAACGATCTCGCCAATACGACGTATAGAGATGCCTGTTTGTTGAACATCTTGCCAAAGTTGGGCTAAACGTAAAATAGGTTGTGTAATATGGGTGGCAAACATATTAAAAGCCACTAATTCGCCCACACTTAATTGCGCTTTCATAATCAGATTAACACCATGCCACAAGATAATTGCCATAGTAATTTTATGAATAGCCCCAATTAATTGCTGAGCAAGTAACGCTTTTTTGGCCGCTGAAAAACGCTTAAGGATATAATTAGTGAGTTTATATTGCCACTTTTCAATAAATTGATGTTCTGTTGCTGTTATTTTTATGGTTTCTATACCATTAATAGCTTCTGTTAATAAGCTCGTATTATCAGCATTTGCTTGATACTCTTGTTCAACCCAATAACGGATCATGGGGCCAAGTATCAGCCAAAATAAAAAGTAAACGACTAATGCTGCTATGGTTATCCAAGTTAATAATACGGAATAAGCAAACATTACTGAAAGAAATACGATAATAAAAATAAAATCCAGTACCATCATCAACGCAGAGCCAGTAATAAACTGGCGAATATGAGCAAGCTCTTGAATACGAGCAATAATTTGGCCAGATTGACGTTGATTAAAAAACTGACTGGGTAGCCGAATGAGGTGTTGATAAATTTTCCCTGAGAATTCGGCACCTAGGGTACAAGAAACAAAAGCATAAAGTTTATCTCGTAATAAAAGATAGATAGGCTCTATAATAGCAAGCAGCACGAGGAGTACCCCTAAAACTTGCAAATTAGAGAGGCTTCTTCCTGTTAATACCTTATCAATAATTTTTTCCAAAATAATTGGATTAACTAAAGCAAATAATTGAATAAAACAAGATAAAATAAAAATTAAATATAATGATTTTTTTTGTTTTAATAGCGATGGAATGCACCACATTAAGCTAAACTTGCTCTGTTTAGGGGTAAATATCTTATTAATAATTAGCAGTGTGGTATAAGTAATTTTTTTATCAATATGATAATGACTCTCTGTGTTAGTGCTTGGGTCAATAATAATTAATTTATCACTTGTTCTATTTTTTAGAATATACCAATAACCATTAATTTCGATAAGTGTATCAATAATTATTTTATCTTTATACTCACTTTCACTATTAAAAAATGAAAATTCGCATTTTAAATTGAGTTGTTGAGCGGCTTCTATGATATTTAATTCAGAGAGATTGTCGTCATTACCTAAAAAATGAATAAGCTGCTCTTTTTTTAATGTTCCTTTATTCTTTTTTGAAAAATAAATAAGCCCATCAATAATTGAAGGATGAAGAGATGGCGTATTTTCAGTTATATAGTTCATAGATATCTCGCTATTATTTTTCTCTTAATGCTTCATGTTGATAAACTTCTATTGGATTGAGTAAATAATCAATCACTCGACGTTTTTCAATTTTTATATCGGCAACTAAAGACATACCTGTAGCCAGTTTATATTGTGCTTCATCTTCACCCATTACTTGCTTATCAAGTTCAATCAGGACGGGATAAACTAAGCCTAATTGTTCATGTTGTATGGAATCTTTTGCTATATTAACAATGGTGCCTTCAATGGTGCCATAACGGGTATAAGGAAAAGCATCAATTTTAATCACCGCTTTTTGACCCGGATAGATAAAACCAATATCTTTATTGAGAATATTCACCTCAGCAACATTATGCTGAGTATCGGGCACTATCACCATCACCGCTTGTGAAGGTTGCAATACGGCTCCTAGGGTATGAACAGCGAGTTGTTGTACTGTACCTGTAACAGGAGAACGAACAATTTTTAATTGTTGACGTTTCTGAACATGATAAAGATTTTGTTGATAAATAAAAACTTCGCTTTCATATTGTTTAAATTTGTCATGCCACTCTAGGTGTTTTTGTTTTTCTAATCTATCGCGATTTTTTATATATTGTTGCTCTTGACTGGATAAAATAATCAGTTCTGATGATTTTCTTTTAATGATTTGATTAATTTCTAATAACTCCTTTTTATTTTCTAAAAACTCCATGGTACTAATGATTTTTTTATCATAGAGTTTTTTCTTTATATTAAAACGTTTTTCAATATTGTTTTTTAATTCATTTAATGAATTGATTTCTTGGTGAGTAAGAAGCTTGTTTTTATTGTTGGTTTCTATTTCAGAATTAATATGATTAATACTAGCATCAAATTCATCCTTTTCTTTTTGATAACTTAGTAGAATAGCTTCTTTTTTTTCTTTATTTAGTAAATTAAAATCATCAATTGCATCAGGTCGGGTGTTTTGACCTAATGCTTGATAACGAATTTTTAGTAATAATAGATTTTCTATCTTATTTTTTAGATTATTAATCTCCTCATCAACACCTAAAATATCAAGTGTTAATAACGCTTCTCCTTTGGTAACTTGTTGGCCATTTTTTACATGAATGGCGCTTAAGCGACTATGTTCATAAATTTGAATTTGTTGCGAATAACCTGAAACCACTAATTTTCCTATAGCTGAAGAAAGCACATCTAATTTACCTATATATGCCCAGAGTAAAAATATAATCACACTTAATGAAATTATTATTGCAATAATACGACTATAAGGTGTCGGCGGTTTCTCAAGTACGGCGATATGATTAGGGTAAAAATCATAGTTTTTAGGCTCTTTTTTAGTTTTAAAGTAGTGAGCAATCATTTGTTTTATTTTTGATTTCATCATTGTTATCCTTGTTGATGTTGCCAAAGTTTCTTATAAGCGCCATCTTTTCTAATCAATTCATTATGTTTGCCTTCTTCAATTATCTGGCCTTTTTCTAATACAATAATGCGGTCACAGTTTTTTATTGTGGAAAGGCGATGAGCAATCATAATGACGGTCTTATCTTGGGTAATAAGGGGAAGATTTTTTTCGATGATGGCTTGAGACTCACCATCCAATGCGCTGGTAGCTTCATCAAAAATTAAAATTTTAGGGGATGAGAGTAAGGCTCTAGCAATTGCAATACGTTGGCATTGTCCCCCAGATAAAGATCTGCCATTTTCAGCAATGAGTGTGTCGTACCCTAAAGGAAGTTTCAAAATAAACTCATGAGCACCTGCTAATTTAGCTACATGAATAACATCATCTAATGAGGCTGATGGCTGCGTTAAACGGATATTGTCGAGCACGGTTAAATGAAATAAAAAATTCTCTTGTAAGACAAAACCTATTTGTTGACGTAATACTGCTGGGGGAATTTCACAAACCGGAATGCCATCAAGCTTAACTTGACCTAATTGTGGGATATAAAGCCCTGCGATGATGCGCGCTAATGTACTTTTCCCTGATCCAGACGTCCCGACGATACCAATAGTTTCATATTTATTTATTCTAAATGAAATTTGCCTTACAACAGGGGGGGCATCATGTTGATAACTAAAACTGACATTCTCAAAACTCACTTCACCTTGTAAGGTCATTTTCTTATTGGCTTTTTCTTGCTCTATTGGGAGATTAAGAATGTCTTGTAAATTATAAATAGCCGTTTTGGCTCGGATATACTTTCCCCAAACTTCTATTGCAGAACTTAAAGGTTGTAGACAGTGGTTTAATAGCATATTAAAAGCAATGAGTTGACCTATTGTCATTGCAAGTGAAATGACTTCAAAAGCACCTAGACATAAAAGTATCGCTGTCGTTATTTTTTGTAAAAATGAAACAATGTATTGCGATAAGTTATCAATATTTTGTAATTTTAAATTTTCATTAGTCAGTTGATGGATTTGCGTATGCCACTGTTGTGTAAAACGTGGTTCTAATGAAAGGCTTTTTATTGTTTCTATACCTCCTAGGGTTTCTGTTAAAAAAGCACTATTTGTTGCTGAATATTGATAAAGCTGTTGTACGGTTTTTTCTATTTTAGGGGCAATTAATTTAGCTAAGATAAAATAGAGTGGGATGGTGGCAAGAAAGATTAATGTTAACTTTAATGACAAATAAGCCATAACAAATAGGAAAATAAAGATAAATGAGAAATCAACTAATAACATTAATAAGGTTTTTGTTATAAACTCTCGAATGATATCAAGCTCTTTTACTCGTGTAACAATAATACCTGTTTGGCGAGATTTAAAATAACTGATAGGAAGTTTGAATAAATGGTTAGTTAATTTCAAACTTAGCAACATATCAATTTTATTTGCTGTATGATGATAAATATACTCTCTTATCCCCTTTAATACAGATTCTGAAACGGCGACAAAAATAAGACCTATTATTAACACATCAAGCGTGGATAGGGCTTGATGGATAATTACCTTATCCATAATTATTTGCGTAATAATCGGGGAGGCAAGTGCTAGCAGTTGAAGAATTAACGAGTAAAATAATACACTTTGAAATAATATACGATATTTCATAAAGGTTGGGACAAACCAAGTGATATCAAAAAAATGCTTTTCTGCAAAGTCCAGATAGTAATAGTGATTTATACTGTTATTTATTAATCTCTCTTTATTCCATGTCTCCATATTGTCAGTTTGTAGATTATAAATTAGAAATTCATTATTGTTATATTTTAAAAGAATAAATATATTTTTAGAACGATCTAAAAAAATCATAGGGTAGTGTAATTGTTTTTTAAAAATATAATGAATGTTTTTTTTCTTTAGTTTAAAAGCATGTTTTTTTTCTAATGATGCGATAGTATCATCGTATTTATTAATATTTGGTTTTGTATTATCTAATTGTTTTCCCGAAAGATTAAGAATGATAGTAATGCTTTTTATAAATTTCGTACTTTCTCTATTTTTCATATTAAATACAATGTGGTTAAAAATAGAGATTTAACCTTATAAAATAAGATAATAATATAAAAAAACAAAGATAGCGTTAAAAGCTCGTCTTAATTTCTCTGTATCAGTTGTTCATTAAAACGCCATACTTTATCAGGTGTAATAATTTCAGGTAACGGTATATCCCAATCTGCGCTCGGTAACGAATGAACTTGTTGGCATGTATGAGCAAGTCCCATAGGATAAAATGACTGCCGCTGCCAATTTTCTAATGTTCTATCATAAAAACCTCCGCCCATACCGAGTCGTTGACCACTTTCATCGAAGGCAACCAGTGGCGTAAAGATAATATCGATATCAGATATTGGAATAATGTTATTCACATTGAGTGGAGGTTCAAAAATATTAAAACGATTTTTCACTAACTGCGTGGTGGGAGCGTAACGTAAAAAAAGTAAATGATGGCGATGAAAAGGGTGTAATACAGGCAGACAAACCTGTTTATTTAAATCCCATAAATGAGTGATTAGAGGTGCGGTATCAATCTCGCCGTCAAAAGAGAGAAATAAGGCAATTGTTTTAGCTTGCTTGACTTTGGGATGATGGAGTACCCGTTCAGAGAGTTTATGTGCAGCATCTTGCTGCTGTGCCACAGTAAGTTGACGGCGTTTTTGGCGGATAGCTTTACGTATCTGATCTCTTTGCTGGAAAACAGGGGGTTGTGTCATGATTAATCCATCAGCAAGGAATTAGTATGAATAAAAATATATCACTTCTATGAATTTATTACACTTTAGAGGTAAAAAAGAGAAAAGCCAAGAAAGATAGGGGCAAAAGAAACAAAAAAAGCTCTAAACATTAAATACTTAATCAGTACTCAGTGTTTAGAACTTGAATTGGGGTCTCCAAGATGCCGTTGTAGGCTGTAACCCTTGAACCCGTGGTCCAAGGTGAACATAGTGCTATCACCATTAGGCTGCCTGAACGAATCAGGTATGCTCACAAGTAATAGATCACCACATTCTATTTTTTTTGAAATATCGGCTCAGGGGACTTACCCACTGACGAACATCTCAGAGAAATTAGGTGGGTGCTGTTAAGCACCTTATCTATGAACTATTGTATTATTTTAATTGTAGAAAGCAACCTATTATCTGTTAATTTCGTGGTGTGCGCATGCTTTCTGAACAAATCTACTTTGATGTTGAAAAAGTGCGATCATGGTGCTTGCCTTGATCGTGTAAAGCTTGTTCAATAGATTGTTGTAGCATTTTTATTTTCTCTTCCATATTGTAGGCATAGTCTCTCGTTTTTAACTTTTCTTCTGCCAACTCATGACTCATATTTAATGCCACGATAAAAATTAAGTGCTCAGTATTGGAAACACCACTGCGTTCTTTGAGATCTTGTAATCGTTGTTCAAGTTCAGCAGCAGAAGCCAGTAAAGCATCTTTTTGTTCTGGTGGGCAATTGACACGTAATGAGCGCCCAAAAATTTGAAGATCAACGGGTTGTGCGGACATGATTCCTTCCTGACATAAAATCTGTGCTACGTGTTTAGTAGTGTATACGGTTATAAGGCAGTATTAAACGCTATTACTGCAAAAATTCCAATGTTTAACATAGCTTAACTGGTACAGTGCGTTCTATTGATGGTAGCATATCTTGAACTATTCCCCTAAATGCGACGTTTATTCTTATGTCAATACAAAACACATTACCAGATTACTCAGCAATTGATTCATTATTACAACAACATGCCGTGCCTTTAACTGCCGCAGAGATGCATGGTCTAATTACTGGGTTTATTTGTGGAGCAGTACATGACAATAGTTGGAAAACTTTGTTACATGAACTGACTAATGAGGGCTTAGCGTTCCCTAAATCGTTATCAGAACCCCTTGAATCACTTTATCACGTCACTCATGAGCAACTTGATGACAGCGTATTTAATTTTTCTATGCTGTTACCTGACGATACAGAATCTGTTTTTCCTCGAGCTGATGCCCTTGCAGGGTGGGTTAATCATTTTCTATTAGGATTAGGTGTTGCACAACCTAAGTTATCTGAGCATAAAGAGTTGACGGAAGTTATCACTGATTTGCGTAATATTGGTGCATTAGGCTATGAAGAAGATGAAAATCAACAAGAGCTTGAAGATGCACTCGAAGAAGTTACAGAATATGTCAAAGTCTCTGTTCAGCTGTGCTATATCACTTTTGTCGCCTCAAAAGAGACAACAACAGAAAATGATAAACAAGATGAACAACGGACATTACATTAATAATTGCCTTATTAATTAGATAACCAAAAGATCAATAAAGGATAGGAGTGGGTATGAATAAGCAAGAATTTTTATCCCGTCGTCAGGCATTATTAGCTCAGATGAAACCAGCAAGTGCAGCTATCTTTTTTGCTGCGCCAGAAGCACAACGCAATGCTGATAGTGAATATCCCTATCGCCAACATAGTGACTTCTTGTATCTCACCGGATTTAGTGAGCCAGAAGCTATCCTTGTGTTGATTAAAAGTGATGAAACACATAATCATAGCGTACTGTTTAATCGGGTTAGAGATTTAACCGCGGAAATCTGGTTTGGTCGTCGTCTTGGGCAAGAAGCTGCCCCTGAAAAATTAGGTGTTGATAAAGCGCTACCTTACGAAGATGTAGGTGAGCAACTTTATCAATTACTCAATGGATTGGATATTGTTTATCATGCCCAAGGTGAATATGCGTTTGCCGATGAAATCGTCTTTAATGCTCTGGATACCTTAAGAAAAGGCTCTCGCCGTAATTTAAAAGCGCCACAAACGCTTATTGATTGGCGCCCAATAGTGCACGAACTGCGGTTATTTAAATCTGATGCTGAAATTGAATTACTGCGCAAAGCCGGAAAAATTTCTGCGTTAGCCCATACTCGCGCAATGCAAAAATGTCAGCCAGGTATGTATGAGTATCAATTACAAGGGGAAATTGAACATGAGTTTATCTCTCATGGTGCGCGTTTCCCTTCCTATAACAGTATTGTCGGTAGTGGTGAGAACGGTTGTATCTTACATTATACTGAAAATGAAACTAAAATGCGTGATGGGGATTTAGTCCTTATTGATGCAGGCTGTGAATATGAAGGTTATGCGGGTGATATTACGCGAACTTTCCCTGTTAATGGTAAATTTAGCCGTCAACAACGTGAAATTTACGAGATTGTTTTAAAATCACTCAATGTATCCCTCGAATTGTATAAACCGGGTACAAGCATCAAAGAAGTCACTAAACATGTCGTGTATATCATGGTGGAAGGCTTAGTTAAGCTCGGCATTATGCACGGTGATATCGAACACCTCATTGAGACAAAAGCCTATCAGCGCTTCTTTATGCATAGCTTAAGTCACTGGTTAGGTCTTGATGTTCATGATGTTGGACACTATGGCACCGATCGTGATCGTATCTTAGAGCCGGGTATGGTGTTGACTATTGAACCAGGACTTTACATTGCGCCAGATGCAGATGTACCACAAGAGTATCGTGGTATTGGTATTCGCATTGAAGATGACATTGTTATTACTGAAACAGGTAATGAAAATTTAACGGCTATGGTTGTTAAAGATCCTGATGAAATTGAAGCTCTGATGGCAGGAAAAATTTAAGGCTAAAATCAGCATGAATGTGATTATTGTGGGTGGTGGAATGGCGGGTGCAACGTTAGCACTAGCACTTTCTGCATTAAATAAGGGTAATATTTCCATTTCGCTTATTGAAGCGCGAGAGCCAGATAATGGGCATCCCGGATTCGATGCCAGAGCGATCGCTTTAGCGCATGGCACAGCAAAGCGATTAGCACAAATCGGATTATGGTCGGTCTTAAAACCCTTTGTGACACCTATTAATCACGTTCATGTTTCTGATAGAGGCCATTGCGGTTTTGTGAACATAAATGCACAGGACTACGATATTGACGCACTGGGTTATGTTATTGAATTACATGATGCGGGGCGTCAACTGTTTGCACAGTTGAAAAAACAACCCAATATTACGCTATATTGTCCCGCTAAAGTGGAGCATGTTCAGCGCCATCTCGATAACGTTGAAGTGACACTTGATGATGGTACACAACTTAGCGGTGATTTACTGGTTGCCGCAGATGGTACACATTCACCCATTGGTCATCAATGTCATATTCAATGGCAGAAAACGCCTTATCATCAAGTTGCGGTGATCGCCAATGTAAAAACAGAGATTGATCCCAAAGGTTGTGCATTTGAGCGATTTACACAATTTGGTCCATTAGCAATGTTACCCATGAGCGAAGGGCGTAGTTCATTGGTGTGGTGCCATCCTATTGAGAAATTAGAGCAAGTTTCACAATGGGATGATCAAACAACCATTGCACAGTTACAACGGGATTTTGGCTGGCGTTTGGGTAAGATTGAACAAGTAGGGCAGCGTCATTGCTATCCATTAGTTTTGCAAAAAGCACAGCAAATGATCAGCCATCGTTTAGCATTGATAGGTAATGCATCTCAAACCTTGCATCCTATTGCAGGGCAAGGTTTTAATCTTGGTTTACGCGATGTAATGACATTAGCCAATACATTAACCTCGGCCATACAATCAGGTCTTGATATCGGCAGTTATCGCGTATTATCACAATATCAACAGCTTCGCGAACAGGATAGAGAAAGTACTATTACGATCACTGATGGCTTAGTGAAAGTGTTTGCGAATCGTTGTATGCCGTTAATTATCTCCCGTAATCTAGGCTTAATGACGATGGAATTAGTGCCTGCACTTCGTAACAAATTAGCACACCAAACATTAGGTTGGACAAACTGAGCATAATTGCTTTTTAGGATACTTTTATTATGAAATCATTTGATGTTGTTATTGCTGGTGGTGGAATGGTCGGGCTTGCATTAGCCTGCGGATTACATGGCTGTGGATTACGTATAGCGATAATAGAAAATCACCCAGTCACCACGCATTTCCATCCGCAAGATGATTTTGCATTACGGGTATCTGCGATTAACACTGCCAGTGAGTTATTACTCAAGAAATTGGGGGTATGGGAAAACTTAACGGCATTACGTACAGCTCCTTATCAAGGTATGGAAGTATGGGATCAAGATAGTTTTGGACGTATTGCGTTTTCAGCGCAACAAGAAGGGTTATCTCATCTTGGCACTATTATTGAAAATCATCTTATTCGTGAAGTGCTGTGGCAAAAGGTCACCAGTCATAGTGATATTACCTGTTATTCCCCTGCTCAAATTGAACGCATTGTGTGGGGAGAAAATGAAGCCTTTATCAGCTTAAATGACGGTGAAATGTTAACCGCTAGGCTGGTTGTTGGCGCCGATGGTGCGAATTCTTGGTTGCGTAAAAATGCTGATATTCCACTGACTTTTTGGGATTATGAACATCACGCTTTAGTCGCAACCATACGCACAGAACAACCCCATGATAATGTGGCGCGCCAAGTGTTTCATGGTGAGGGGATTTTAGCCTTTTTACCTCTTGCAGATCCTCATACTTGTTCTATTGTGTGGTCGCTACCTAGCTCATTGGCTGAAGATTATAAGAGTGCAGATAAAACGCGATTTGAACGTACGCTAGGTGTTACTTTTGATATGTGCTTAGGCCAGTGTGAATTAGTCAGTGAACGTATGACAATTCCATTAACGGGTCGCTATGCACGTCAATTTGCCGCTCCACGGTTAGCGTTATTAGGTGATGCAGCACATACCATCCACCCTTTAGCTGGACAAGGGGTTAATCTTGGCTTTATGGATGTTGCTGAATTAATTGGTGAAATCCGTCGTTTAAAAGCAGAAGGTAAAGATTTTGGTGAGTATCTCTATTTAAGACGTTTTGAGCGCCGCCGTAAACATGCCGCTGCGGTCATGTTAGCGACTATGCAAGGGTTCCGCGAATTATTTGAAGGTAATAACCCTATTAAAAAGTGGGTGCGTGATATCGGTCTTTCGTTAGCAGATAGTTTACCAGGAGTAAAACCAAAGTTACTTGAACAGGCGATGGGACTTTCTGATTTACCAGAATGGCTAAAGCATAAAAATTCTGTTTCAGCTGAAAAAATCTAATTCAACCGCCATTTCACATTACTTTTCTTTATAACAGACTGGAAAAATAACACTAAAAATAGCTATTTTTTCAGTCTATTCTTTGTATTGCTCCCCTTTTTTTAGTCATTATTCACTAAAAATGAGGGCTGATACGCATAATTACAATCATTCATTCTGCATACTTATTTCTCTACATTATGATTGGTAGAGGTAATACCCTATTTTAACTTATGGTTTATTTTTTCTCTTAGTGATAAGTTCAAAGTAAAGGTATCGTTTGCGTTGTACGTTAATTGCTCATATTTGTTAAAATAATGTTTAAAAATAAACTTAAGCTTGTAATTAACACGCTGATTTTTAATCAAGTTTAATTTTATATTTAACAAATTGCGTTCTCTGGATCATCTAAACTAAAAATAGAAAGAGGGAAGAATGGCAAAACAGACTCCGTTATATGATGAGCACGTCGCCTGTGGTGCTCGTATGGTTGATTTTCATGGTTGGATGATGCCACTGCATTATGGCTCTCAAATTGATGAACACCATAATGTGCGTCAAGATGCAGGTATGTTTGATGTATCTCACATGACGATTGTTGATTTACATGGCCCGCAAGTTAAAGACTTTCTACGTTATCTATTAGCGAATGATGTCGCTAAACTCACCGAAAAAGGCAAAGCACTTTATACTGGTATGCTAAATGCGTCCGGTGGTGTGATTGACGATCTGATTGTTTACTACTTTGATGAGACTTTCTATCGTCTGGTGGTTAACTCCGCAACCCGCGAAAAAGATTTAGCGTGGATCACTGAGCATGCCAAAGATTATGTCGTCGATATTCAAGTACGTGATGATTTAGCATTAATTGCAGTACAAGGCCCTCACGCACAAGAAAAAGTACAGCGTTTATTAAGTGAATCGCATCGCCAAATAGTGGCAGCGATGAAGCCTTTCTATGGCGTACAACTTGATGATCTCTTCGTCGCGACGACAGGTTATACCGGTGAAGCAGGTTATGAAATCGCCATGCCAAAAGAGCAAGCTGTTGATTATTGGCAGAAGTTATTAGCAGTGGGGGTTAAGCCCGCGGGGTTAGGTGCTCGAGACACTTTACGTTTAGAAGCGGGTATGGATCTTTATGGTCAAGAGATGGATGAAACTATTAATCCTCTTGAGGCTAATATGGGATGGACGATTGCCTGGTTACCCGAAGATCGTCAATTTATTGGTAGAGAAGCATTAGAAAAATTACGCGCAACAGGCACAGATAAACTGGTTGGTCTGGTGATGCGAGAAAAAGGGGTGTTACGTGCAGGTAGTGCCGTGCACTTTACCGATGATTTAGGTGAATTAAGAGAAGGCGTTATTACTAGTGGCACATTTTCACCGACATTGGGCTTTAGTATTGCATTAGCCAGAGTACCCGCAGGTATTAAAGATAGCGCAATTGTTTTATTGCGTAATCGTGAAATACCGGTAGAGGTGGTAAAACCTGGTTTTGTTCGTTCAGGTAAAGCATTGGTATAAAGCATTATTATTTTAAATGGAGAGTACGGTCAATGAGTCAAATACCTAGTGAATTAAAATATGCGCAATCTCATGAGTGGATCCGTTCTGAAGGCAATGGCGAATACACTATCGGCATCACTGAACATGCTCAAGAGTTGTTAGGTGATATGGTGTTTGTTGATCTTCCTGATGTAGGCAGTGAAGTTGATCTTGGGGATGATTGTGCTGTGGCTGAATCAGTAAAAGCTGCATCAGATATTTATGCCCCATTATCTGGCGAAATTATTGCAGTAAATGAGGAGTTGGATGGTTCACCAGAGCTGGTTAATAGTGATCCTTATGGGGATGGATGGTTATTTCGCATAAAAGCAAAAGATGAAAGCGAATTAAACGATCTCCTTGATGCGGCTGGCTACCAAGAGTTAGTTGAAAACGAAGAGTAAAAATAAACGCCTCGTCATTAAAAAGTCGAGGCGTTTTTATTTATCAGCCTATTTTCAAATCAGTAAAAACAGCTTATCCATTTATTGTGAATTCAGGAATTACCCGCAATGACACAAACTTTAACTCAATTAGAATATCGTGATGAATTTATTCGTCGCCATATTGGCTCATCGCCAGAACAGATTAAAGAGATGCTTGATGTTGTTGGCATCTCCTCATTAAATGAATTAACACAAAAGATTGTTCCCGATAATATCCAATTAGCAACGCCGCCTAATGTCGGAGGGGGGGCTACTGAACAAGAAGCATTAGCAGAACTAAAAGCGATAGCCCGTAAAAATAAACGTTTTACCTCTTATATCGGTATGGGATATGCGCCTTCTGTATTGCCTCCTGTTATTTTACGTAATTTGCTAGAAAATCCAGGTTGGTATACTGCTTATACTCCTTATCAGCCAGAAGTTTCTCAAGGGCGTCTTGAATCATTACTTAACTTTCAACAAGTAACCATTGATTATACTGGCATGGATTTAGCCTCTGCTTCGCTATTAGATGAAGCTACTGCTGCCGCTGAAGCTATGGCAATGGCAAAACGTGTTAGTAAACTAAAAAATGCGGAGCGTTTTTTTGTCGCTGATGATATTCATCCCCAAACACTAGACGTAGTAAAAACCCGAGCTAACACCTTTGGTTTTGAAGTGATTGTCGATAAAGCTGAAAAAGTGTTAGAGCTAGAAGGTGTCTTTGGTGTGCTATTACAGCAAGTCGGCACAACCGGTGAAATTCATGATTATAGTCAGCTCATTAGTGAACTAAAAACGCGAAAAATTATTACCAGTGTAGCGGCTGATCTAATGGCACTGGTGTTATTAACGGCTCCAGGGCAACAAGGAGCGGATATTGTATTAGGCTCAGCCCAACGCTTTGGGGTGCCAATGGGATATGGTGGTCCACATGCTGCTTTCTTTGCCTGTCGAGATGAATATAAACGAGCCATGCCAGGACGTATTATCGGTGTCTCGCGTGATGCTGCAGGTAACAGAGCGTTACGTATGGCAATGCAAACTCGTGAACAGCATATTCGCCGTGAAAAAGCTAACTCGAATATTTGTACTTCACAGGTATTACTGGCCAATATTGCTGCCATGTATGCGGTATATCATGGGCCTGAAGGTCTAAAAAATATTGCTCAGCGTATTCATCGCTTAACGGATATTTTAGCCGCGAGTTTAATTCAAAATGGCATGACATTACGCCATCAGACATGGTTTGATACTTTAACCGTTGAAACAGCGGATAAAGCGGGTGTATTACAACGTGCTAAAGATGCTGAAATTAATTTACGAACCGATATTGTTGGCGCAGTAGGTGTCACTTTAAGTGAAGTGACGACTCGCGAAGATGTTGTCAGATTGATTGAGATTATCAGTGGTAAAGCTTTCTCTGATGACATTGATACATTAGATGCACTGGTAGCTTCTTCATCGACCTCAATTCCAACGGCAATGTTGCGTAAAGATGCGGTGTTAACCCATGAAAACTTCCATCTTTATCACAGTGAAACTGAAATGATGCGCTATATGCATCGTTTAGAAAATAAAGATTTAGCGCTTAACCAAGCAATGATCCCGTTAGGCTCATGTACTATGAAGCTTAATGCTGCGGCTGAAATGCTGCCGATCACATGGCCTGAATTTACCGAAATGCACCCATTCTGCCCACCTTATCAAGCGCAAGGCTACCAGATAATGATTGAGCAGCTATCTAATTGGTTGGCTGCCATAACGGGTTATGATGCGATGTGTATGCAACCTAACTCAGGGGCGCAAGGGGAGTATGCTGGATTGTTAGCTATTCGTCGTTACCATCAAAGCCGAGGAGAAGGAAATCGCCATATCTGTTTAATTCCAAGCTCAGCCCATGGTACAAACCCTGCATCAGCCCATATGGCGGGTATGACGGTGGTTGTCGTGGGGTGTGATGAAAATGGTAATATCGACATTGCAGACTTAAAAGCGAAAGCAGAGAAGCACCAAGCTGAGCTTTCTTGTGTGATGGTGACTTATCCTTCAACTCACGGTGTTTATGAAGAGGGTATACGTGAAGTTTGTGAGATCATTCATCAATATGGCGGACAGGTTTATCTTGATGGCGCCAATATGAATGCGCAAGTGGGGATCACGACGCCAGGCTTTATCGGCTCTGATGTATCACACTTAAACTTACATAAAACTTTCTGTATCCCCCATGGCGGTGGTGGCCCAGGTATGGGACCTATTGGCGTAAAAGCACATTTAGCGCCATTTGTACCTGGACATAGTGTCGTGGAAATGGACGGTGTTACGACCCAAGGTGCCGTGTCAGCAGCACAATTTGGTAGTGCCTCAATATTACCTATTAGCTGGATGTACATCCGTATGATGGGCTCAGAAGGGCTTAAACAAGCGAGCCAAGTAGCGATTTTAAATGCTAACTATATTGCTCAACGCTTAAAAGATGACTATGACATCCTCTATTCTGGGGCGGAAGGTTATGTTGCCCATGAATGTATTATTGATATTCGTCCACTCAAAGCTAACTATGGTATCAGTGAAATGGATGTGGCGAAGCGTCTAATTGATTACGGCTTCCATGCGCCAACCATGTCATTCCCTGTTGCGGGGACATTAATGATTGAGCCAACAGAATCTGAAAGCAAAGTTGAAATTGACCGCTTTATTGATGCGTTACTCTCGATTCGTGCTGAAATTGCACAAGTCGATGACGGGGTATGGCCGATTGATGATAATCCGCTAGTGAATGCACCACATACACAGTATGAATTAGTGCAAGAATGGTCACATAGCTATAGCCGTGAATGTGCGGTATTCCCAAGTGAAGCAACGAAACGCAATAAATATTGGCCGGCAGTAAAACGCCTTGATGATGTTTATGGTGATCGTCATTTGCATTGTTCTTGTGCGCCAATAAGTGATTATGAATAAAGGTTAATTTAGCGCTATTACTAAATAAAATACCGAGGGTAAATTCAAAATCTACCTTCGGTATTTTTTTGGTCATCATCAAATGAACAGCAAAAAATTATTTTAACCAGCCTTTTTTCTGTGCCTCTAGTAATTGAGGATAGAGGTATTGCCAAAATTCTGGCCACTGTTTTTCGATAAATAGATTTCGTGCAATCACTTGTTCTAAACGGATATTATTTTCAACCCAGCTTTGCCCTTCGTTATGTAGATTCATTAACATTGGCATTGCGCGATCTAAAATATTGGCAAATTGTGACTCAGGGGTTTGTGCTGCATCATATTCAAGCCAGAGATTAAGAAAATATTCACTTTGTGGTGCAGGTAACAACGAAAAAATACGTCTGGCTGCTTTTTGCTCTTGCTCTTTAATCGCTTCACGAGCAGCAACATCATAAACCATCACATCGCCAGCATCGATTTCGACAATATCATGCACTAAAGCTAGCTGGATCGCTCTACCTATATCAATATCACCGGCATAAGGTTGAAAACTCATTGCTGCAACAGCAAAGTGCCAACTATGCTCAGCGGTATTTTCAGCACGGCTATTGTCTAATACATTATTTTTGCGGTAAACGCGTTTGAGTTTATCGAGTTCAATAATAAAATTGATGGTATCTGAAAAGGGGCCAAAAGCCCCATTAGTTTGTTGTGTCATAAAAATCCGTTCATATGGAAGTGCTATCACTCATCTTCTAAAGAGTAAGGCAAAGGTTTAATCGTTAAGCGGCTGGTGGTATCACCTTGGACACGAAATACGCTGTCAGCATCCATATCATTATTCATCACCACTTCGGCGATAATCGTGTTATCGGCCATACGAACCGCACTTAATACCGTGCCTGTTTTGCGCCATTTATCTTCACCTAATTGCCACTCAACGCTACCGCCAATGTCGGGCAATTGTGCTGCGCCACCTGATAATAGATACATAGCACGTTTATTTGCGCCTCTGAATTTGGCACGAGACACCATTTCTTGACCTGTATAGCAACCTTTTTTAAAGCAAATACTTAATGGTAATGCTTGTAAGTTAGTCGCTTGTGGTAAGAATTGTTCGATATTAGGGGTATCAATAATGGGATAACCCGCCTCAATATCAAGGGCTAACCACTGGTCACTATCACTGGTTTCTGCGGGCAATGTCGTGGCTAGTTTTTTGGCAGTCTCTTCATCTGTAACAATTAAAAAGCGCTCTGTAGGTAACGGGAGTTGCAGTAAGTAGCTATTTTGGTGATTAACCACTTCATTGGCTTTACGGGGGATCTCAGGGAAGAATTCCGCTAAGGCTTGTGCCGCGCCTTGCCCCGCAAGTCCTAATAACACCGCATCTGTATTTTCAGTAAAAGTCACTTTTGAAAATACGGCGTATTTTTTAAGCTCAGTAAGTTGTTTTTCAGCAACATTTTTCCGCAATATATAAGCAAATCCTGCTTGTTGATGGAAAATGCGCAATGTACTCCACATTTTCCCTTTAGCTTCACAATGAGCGGCTAAAGTGTGCTCTGTAGTCGGTAATGCGGCAATATCCGCTGTTAGTTGGCCTTGTAAGTATTTTTCACTATCAGCCCCTGTTGCAGTTATCAATGACCAATCATCTAAAGAGATCAAGGTGAGTGGTAAATTGATTGCGGCATGAGGGCGTTTTGTCTGAGTAGAATTTTGAGTCATGACATCACCCGCTATGTAGTTAATCCGATACACTGTTTATGGTAAAAGAGTCACAAGACAATGCAAGTCATTATTATTTTCAGCGCACAGAAAGAATTTTGTGCATAACAATTTATTGATGCTTCAAAGCGTTGCTATTGGACGAAAGCGACAAATTGTGATCATTTTGATGTTAAAAAGAGTGCGATAAGACTATCATCAAGGCAGGAAGAAATAGTGGTATTTCTTGAAGTGAACATATTAAAGAGCAGAATATGACTATCGATATAGAAAATAAAGCACGAATAAATTGGGCATGTCGCCGTGGAATGCGTGAACTAGATATTTCTATCATGCCTTTTTTCGAAAACGAGTACGACACACTCTCTGATGACGACAAAAGGCTCTTTGTTCGTTTACTTGAATGTGCTGATCCTGATTTATTTAATTGGTTGATGAACCACGGCCGCCCTGATGATGAAGATCTTTATTACATGGTAAAGTTAATTCAAGAGCGTAATAGAATTCGTATGGCTGAAATTGTTAATAAGTATTAGTACTAATAAAAATAGAATATAAAACCAAGTGCATTAAATAAAGCCTGAAGTACTAAGTATCACGCCCTTATTCATTAAATGAATAAGGGCGTTTTAGTAAGTAAAAAACGAAGAATAGAAAATTTTAATGAGGTAATATTAAATCTTAGTGACAATAATTTTGCGTGGCATTTCAAAGAAAAAATAGAGGATCGTCATTTTATTTTTTATATTCTCCTTTTTTTACAAAAATCAGTTATGCTATTAAAAAACGACGACGATATCTTGTTGTAATAATAAGATATTAAAGCAGGAGCTAATATCACTCGTGACTTTATGGAAATCACATTTAACAGTTTCTTGGTTTACACAGTTATTTTCAACTAGTGTTTACGTTATTTTTGAAATAGCATTGCTGTTATATCCTTGGCCACCTGGCTTTATTTATATCTGGGTTCCTTTGTTACTTTTACTTATATTAGGTTGGTATTTTAGCCAAAAAAATATCAATAAAAGGAAAGGGGATTTAGTGCTGCTTAATGGCAATCGTATTCAATGGAAATATCATGAATGGCAGATTGCAAAACAACCGTGGATCAGCCGATTTGGTGCAAAAATAACGTTAGATTCTATCTTAAATAATAAGCAAATCACGCTATGGGTTGCTTTTGATAGTATGCCGGAAAATGAGTGGCGAAATTTTTCACAACTGCTGATGCAATACCCAGATATTTAATTCTGGGTATGTATATAAACCGTTAGAATGCTTACTGATTGACTAAGGTTAAAAGTGTTACCTTGCGGTAGATAACCTGAAGCAATAGATTGATTGCGATTTACAAGTTTTCTTCTATTTCTCGTAAAATTTGCATACACCACTGTGATAAACGTTCATCACTTTCTTCAAATTGATTCACCTCATCTAATGCGAGCCCGACAAAATGTTTACCATCATCAGTAAGTGGTTTAGGACTGGTAAATTCATACCCTTCAATAGGCCAAAAACCGATAAATTTAACACCACTTGGCAGTAAATGGTGGTAGAGCATACCTAATGCATCTAAAAACCATTCACCATAATCAATTTGATCACCCATTCCATACATAGCAACGAGTTTATCTTTGAGATCTAATGTTGGTAGCGTTTCCCAAATTGCGAGCCAATCTTCTTGGATCTCACCAAAGTCCCAGGTTGGAATACCTAAAATAAGAATGTCATACTCTTGCATCAGAGTAATATCGCACTCTTGAACATTATGAAGATCAATAAACTCTTCACCGAGAATGTCACGAATTTTTTCTGCCGCCATTTCGGTATAACAGGTGCTGGAACCGTAAAATAGACCAATTTTCATAAAGATTTTTAGGATATTTTTGCTAATAAAGGTCACTATTGTACCAGAAAACTTTTTCTATGAGGCATAATGTACAAGTAACAACGTAAAGAAGAGAGAGTAAACCCGTGACCCAGACCAAGTTATCGACACAAACGACAACAGATAATAACCAAGAAGATAATGACGTTATCATAGAACAATTTCTCGATAGTATTTGGCTAGAGCAAGGGTTATCTGCGAATACACTCAGCGCTTATCGTTTAGATTTACAGGCGTTAAGCCAGTGGCTGGTCACACAAAAACTCAATTGGTTATCGGTGACGACGTTAGATTTACACGCTTTTCTTGCCACCCGTTTGGATGAGGGCTATAAAGCAACCAGTGCGGCACGACTGTTAAGTACCTTACGTCGGTTTTTTCAATATCTTTATCGTGAGAAATTACGCCAAGATGATCCCAGCGCTTTGCTTTCTACACCTAAATTACCCAAACGTTTACCCAAAGACCTAAGTGAACAGCAAGTAGAAAATTTACTTAGTGCTCCTTGTATTGATGAGCCAATAGAATTACGCGACAAAGCGATGCTTGAGGTTCTTTATGCTTGTGGATTGCGGGTTTCTGAGCTAGTAGGATTGTCTTTATCTGATATTAGCTTACGGCAAGGGGTGTTACGTGTGATAGGTAAGGGCGATAAAGAACGATTAGTTCCTTTAGGTGAAGAAGCTATTTACTGGTTAGAACAATATCTGCAATATGGTAGACCAGCCCTTATGCAAGGGAAAACCGATGATATTGTGTTTCCAAGCTTAAGAGGCCAAAAAATGACGCGACAAACATTTTGGCATCGTATAAAACATTACGCGGTGATCGCCGGAATTGATTCAGAGAAATTATCACCCCATGTGTTACGCCACGCCTTTGCAACACATCTATTAAATCATGGAGCAGACTTGCGTGTTGTACAGATGTTATTGGGGCACAGTGACCTCTCTACAACACAGATTTATACCCATGTTGCTACAGAGCGCTTAAAAGTGCTTCATCAGCAACATCACCCAAGGGGATAACCGCCGAATGGCTGGTGTTAAATAGGAATTCAAATGAAAAAGAAATTACTCTGGTTACCCATTTTATTCAGTATGGTGTCAATGCCAGTGTTTGCAGATAACGCTGCTATTAAAGCGCAACTGGCAAAAATGCAGATAAAAGCAGAGAGCATTCAACCGACACCGATAGTGGGTTTAAATGCAGTGCTTTCTGATAAAGGCATTTTTTATATTACTGATGATGGGAAATACCTTACAGCAGGGCCGATTTATAATATTAATGGTGAGGAGCCTGTCAGTATCGCTAATCAAGTGATCATGAAAAAAATTGATTCACTGAAAAATGAAATGATTGTTTATAAGGCTGCTAATGAAAAATATGTGATCACGGTTTTTACCGATATTAGTTGCCCTTATTGCCAAAAATTGCATCAAGAAGTACCAGAGCTAAATAAACAAGGTGTCACGGTACGTTATTTGGCTTTTCCTCGTAACGGGGTGAAAAATAATGTGGTCAGTCAACAGATGAATGCCGTATGGTGTAGCGGTTTTCCTAAAAAATCACTCGATAGTGCGTTTAAAGGTGACAAAATTATTGCGATTGATGACTGTAAAAAAATTAATATCAATGAGCACTTTAAACTTGGCACTATGATGGGCATTCAAGGTACGCCTGCGATTGTATTACCTGATGCGAGTATTTATGGCGGATATATATCGGCGACTAATCTACTTGAATTATTAAATAAAAAAGAGAAGTGATAGCGTTTTATGGTTACTATTGAACCGACATTACGTCGGCGTGTGGCGAAAGCAACAGCATTGCCAGAAAGCCTCGATCCCTTATTACGGCAAATTTATGCCAATCGAGGTATTACCTCTGAAACTCAGCTCGAGCGCTCGTTAAAGGGCTTATTGCATTATCAAGATTTAAACGGTATTGATGTTGCTATCTCTTTATTAGTTGAGGCATTAAAGCTGCAATCGCGGATTGTTATTGTAGGGGATTTTGATGCCGACGGTGCAACCAGTACAGCTCTTGCTATTAAAGCGTTACGACAAATGGGATTTCAGCAAGTAAGTTACCATATTCCTAATCGTTTTGATGATGGTTATGGACTTAGCCCTCAAGTGGTTCATGATGTGGCAAAGAAAGGCGTAGATCTGATTATTACGGTTGATAATGGGATCTCCTCTTTTGAAGGTGTTGATGTTGCTCATGAATATGGTATCCGTGTATTGGTTACTGATCACCATTTGCCGGGTCACTCCCTTCCTCAAGCTGATGCAATTATCAATCCTAATTTAGCGGATTGTGCCTTTTTGTCGAAATCATTAGCGGGTGTCGGTGTCACTTTCTATTTAATGACCGCATTAAGAGCTGAATTAGAAAAACAAGGTTGGTTTACAGCACAGGGATTAGCTCGCCCCAATATGGCCGATTACCTTGATTTAGTCGCATTAGGCACGGTTGCTGATGTGGTTCCTCTTGATGAAAATAATCGTATTTTTGTTTATGAGGGATTACGCCGTATTCGTGCAGGACGTTGCTGTGCAGGGATCAAAGCCTTGACGGAAGTTTCACGTAAAACGTTATCACAATTAGTCAGCAGTGACTTAGGTTTTGCATTAGGGCCAAGACTTAATGCGGCAGGGCGTCTTGATGATATGTCTGTTGGCGTTGCTTTACTGTTAACTAATGATATTGGTGTCGCCCGTGAAATTGCCAATGAACTGGATGGATTAAATCAGACTCGTCGTGAAATAGAAGCAGGAATGCAAGAAGAAGCATCGACAATTTTTCGCCAATTTATCACCACACAAGATGACTTACCGAATGGATTAGCTATTTATCATCCACAGTGGCATCAAGGTGTGGTTGGCATTCTCGCTTCACGAATTAAAGAAAAACTACATCGCCCAGTGATTGCTTTTGCCCCAAGCGGTGATGGTTTACTAAAAGGCTCTGGACGCTCTATTCATGGTGTACATTTGCGAGATGCATTAGAACGTTTGAATACGTTAAATCCGGGATTAATGGTGAAGTTTGGTGGCCATGCGATGGCGGCCGGACTATCTCTGGAAGAAGATAAATTTCCACTTTTTCAGCGTCACTTTTCGGCACTTATGGCGGAATTAGTTTCTGCTGAACAATTACAAGGCGTGATTTTAACAGACGGCGAGTTAAGCGACAGTCAGTTATCTTTACCTATTGCGGAAATGTTAAGAGAAGCAGGGCCTTGGGGACAAGCCTTTCCTGAGCCACTTTTCGATGGCAAATTCACCTTACTACAGCAACGTATTGTGGGAAGCAAACATTTAAAAATGATGCTTCAACCGATAAATAGCCATGTAATGATTGATGCTATTGCATTTAATGTTGATGTTAATATATGGCCGGATAACAGTATTAAAACGGTTGAGCTTGCTTACCGATTAGACGTCAATGAATTTAGAGGACAGCGCAATGCACAACTGCTGGTGGAGCATATTTGGCCTTGTTAATCGCGATAGATAAGTCATTTTATGGTTGTATTGAGCAGCGCGCTGTTATGAGCACAATAATCCGATAGACAATTGTATATAAATGCTATAAACCCGCGCTGAGATCCGTTACAATATGCGGTTCAAAATTTATTCCAATTGTTTTTAAAAACAACGTTAAGACGAAAAAGTATGTTTGAAATCAATCCAGTAAAACACCAAATAGAAGAAGTCGCTGAGCGGACTCAAGTCCTCAGGGGGTATCTTTGACTATGATGCCAAGAAAGAGCGTTTAGAAGAAGTCAACGCAGAATTAGAGCAACCTGACGTGTGGAATGAGCCTGAAAAGGCGCAGGCGTTAGGAAAAGAACGCTCATCTCTTGAAGCTATTGTAGAAACAATCGACCAACTCGAACAAGGACTAGAAGATGTTTCTGGTTTACTTGACCTTGCTGTTGAAGCCGATGATGAAGAAACATTTAACGAAGCAGTTGCTGAGTTAGAAGGATTAAACAAAAAGCTTGAGCAATTAGAGTTCCGTCGTATGTTCTCTGGTGAATATGACAGTGCTGATTGCTATCTTGATTTACAAGCAGGCTCTGGCGGTACAGAAGCACAAGATTGGGCAAGTATGCTAATGCGTATGTACTTACGTTGGGCTGAATCTAGAGGCTTTAAAACAGAAATTATTGAAGAGTCTGACGGTGATGTTGCAGGTTTAAAATCAGCAACAATCAAAATCATAGGAGAATATGCCTATGGTTGGCTACGTACAGAAACCGGGGTTCACCGTTTAGTGCGTAAAAGCCCATTTGACTCAGGCGGACGTCGCCATACTTCATTTAGCTCTGCTTTTGTTTACCCTGAAGTTGATGACAATATTGATATTGAAATCAACCCAGCCGATCTGCGTATCGACGTTTACCGCGCATCAGGCGCTGGTGGTCAGCACGTTAATAAAACAGAATCTGCGGTACGTATTACCCACGTTCCTACTGGGCTTGTCACACAATGCCAAAATGATCGCTCTCAGCATAAGAACAAAGATCAGGCAATGAAACAGATGAAAGCGAAGTTGTATGAACTGGAAATGCAAAAGAAAAATGCAGATAAGCAAGTGATGGAAGATAATAAGTCAGATATTGGCTGGGGTAGCCAAATCCGCTCTTATGTTCTAGATGATTCACGAATTAAAGATTTACGCACTGGTGTGGAAACGCGTAATACACAAGCAGTGTTAGATGGTGATCTCGATAAATTTATTGAAGCTAGCTTAAAAGCGGGCCTGTGAGGAAAAACATGTCGCAACAGCAACAAGGTGCGGAGCAGGCACCTGATTTAAATAACGAACTGCAAACTCGCCGCGAAAAATTATCAGCTTTACGTGATAATGGTAACGCATTCCCAAATGATTTCCGCAGAGATGCCATGTCTGACGAATTACATCAAAAATATGATGCAATGAGTGCAGAAGAGTTAGACGCTGCTAATGTGGAAGTTGCTATTGCAGGTCGTATGATGACTCGCCGTATTATGGGGAAAGCATCTTTCGCTACATTGCAAGACATGGGCGGCCGTATCCAGCTTTATGTCTCTCGTGATGATCTGCCTGAAGGCGTTTATAACGAGCAGTTTAAAAAATGGGATCTCGGTGATATTTTAGGTGGCCGTGGCCGTGTATTTAAAACCAAAACAGGCGAACTGAGTATTCATTGTACTGAGTTACGTTTACTGACTAAAGCGCTACGTCCGTTACCTGATAAATTCCACGGTCTAGCTGACCAAGAGACACGTTATCGTCAGCGTTATTTAGACCTGATCTCTAATGAGAATTCACGTAATACTTTTAAGATCCGCTCGAAAATCATGTCTGCTATTCGCCAATTTATGGTGAATAAAGGCTTTATGGAAGTAGAAACACCGATGATGCAAACTATCCCAGGTGGAGCAAGTGCACGTCCGTTTATCACTCACCATAACGCGCTAGATATTGATATGTATCTACGTATTGCACCTGAATTATATTTAAAACGTTTAGTTGTTGGTGGGTTTGATCGCGTTTTTGAAATCAATCGTAACTTCCGTAATGAAGGTGTATCACCACGTCATAACCCTGAGTTCACAATGATGGAACTCTATATGGCTTATGCTGATTATCGTGATCTTATCGAATTGACTGAAGAGTTATTCCGTACATTAACTCAAGATGTATTAGGTTCGACTATCGTCAAATATGGTGATGAAGAGTTTGATTTCGGTAAACCGTTTGAAAAACTGACCATGAAAGAAGCTATTTGCAAATATCGTCCAGAAACCAATATGGCTGATCTAGATGATATGGATAAAGCCGTTGCTATTGCTCAATCTATTGGTATTAAGATTGAAAAGAGTTGGGGGTTAGGCCGTGTTCAATGTGAAATTTTTGAAGAAGTAGCTGAAAGCCATTTGATCCAGCCAACTTTTATCATTGAATATCCAGCAGAAGTTTCACCACTGGCTCGTCGTAATGATGATAATCCATTTATTACCGATCGCTTTGAGTTCTTTATTGGTGGTCGTGAAATCGGTAATGGTTTCTCTGAGCTTAATGATGCGCAAGATCAAGCGGAGCGTTTTGAAGAGCAAGTTCGTCAAAAAGAAGCGGGTGACGATGAAGCCATGTTCTTTGATCATGACTATATCACTGCATTAGAGCATGGGTTACCACCTACAGCAGGTTTAGGTATTGGTATTGACCGTATGGTAATGCTATTTACCAATAGTCATACTATTCGTGATGTTATTTTATTCCCAGCGATGCGTCCGGGAAAATAATTATCGAATCACGATAAATACGCTATATGAAAAAAGCCATCGCAAGATGGCTTTTTTATATTTAAATTTCAAATAGTTATACCCTGTATTGTCTATTTGATAACCATTTAAATAGGCAGGGGATTGCCGTTAAAATTTGCTGGAGTATAATCAGAAAATCTACTGCGGGCGTAGTTCAATGGTAGAACGAGAGCTTCCCAAGCTCTATACGAGGGTTCGATTCCCTTCGCCCGCTCCATCTATTTACTCAACTCTATCAATCCTGATCAATGAGTTTGATCATGTATCTAAAGCTACATAAGACGACTATTATTGTGGACAGTGATATACAGCACCACTTAATGTAACGTTGGTTTGTTGACTTGAGCCACTTCCACGGTAAGCGCTTCCCGTTTGTCCTGCCCGTTGAGTTAATAATACAACCACATTTCCCCCCATTTTCCATGCTTTATTTTTTAGATCATTGCGGGCGCCTGTTTCTAGGTTGCTATTTGATGTCCAGCCACCAGTGAAGAAGTTTCCCTGACTTCCTGTGACATCACCTAAATATCGGCAAGATGCATTTGGCTCATTGTGTGTAATACGTACCATTTGTGCACCTGAGTGAAGTGAGTTGGCACTGCATGCGGTTAATAGTAATGTGGTAATAAAAATAAAGATCTTGTTCATATGATTTTCCTGAAAATCAAAAAATACAAGGCTAGTCCTTTCTATATTTGAAAGACTCATATATTGTTAATGTGTTAATAAAAGAGCTCGTTATTTATAGGGTATAGCCAGTAATATCATTGTGAGAATCATCGTTGACTCAATTTATCGAGATAATCGGGCTTAAAAACGATAGCCAATACCCATGCCAAAAGTATTTGTATTTGCAAAATCGAACTTACTTGCTTCCCAAGAAAAATCGAGTGAAAGGTTAGTAAATGGCTCCATAATAAAACCTGCACCATAGGCAAATGAAGTTTCTGATTCACTAGCTCGCTCTTTATGTTTTATTTTCATCGCCGCTCCACCAATATTGCCATATAAGCTCAGAAAATTATTAACACGATAAGTGGGACCCATCATAAAGGATCCATATCTTACGGTATCATTATTCTCTTTATGTAATTTTCCATCTTCCCAGCGATAGTTGGTTATATCGCGGGTTGTTACTGTATAAGAGGCCAATAATCCCCAATTGGCATTAGATACTGCGCTAGACTCATAACGGAGCCTTACACTTAATCCCCGAAGGTCGTTACTGGCAGAGTTTTTTAATGCTCCCATATGGGTTTGAGCATAGCCGAGTGATACCGTGGTATTTTTTGTCGCAAACGCAAATGGCGTGGCGAATAATAGTGCTGACAGCATGAATAACGACAATATACGCTGCATTTAAAAACCCCTTGTTAGTAGAAAAATGACTATATCTATATCTATGGCAAATCGTAATAAGACATAATTGCGCCAACTATATAACCAGAAATGGTGAGTGAAAGTTATGAAATTAGTCTTACAGATTTTTTACTAACATTTTCAGAAAATTTAATATGCAGTTATTAAGATTGTAAGTGGTATATCAATCTTTATTTTTCAAATAATTAATAGAACTATTGTGCAGTACAAACATTATAAATTTGCTTATTTAATGAATATAAATAAGTATTATTCCCTACTTTTGTGATCCGTATTTCATTCGCTGCACCTGAGTGTAGTAGCCTAAAATGAGATAAAAAATCGCCCGCTGTATCAGTGGCAAAAATTTTCACTGAGTCAACATCGAAAGTATAAACACCCGGTTGTGGAGTATGTAGGTTATTAATGTAGATATCTCGATAGAGTACTTTTTTCACCTGTTCATTTGTGATGATGTCATACTGCAAAGTGATCCTTTTCTTTTTAAAATCAAGAACGATACTACCACTTACATTAAAATTCTTAGGTTGAATATTCGTTACTGTTTTGGCTGTGCATAAAAAGGAATCAGGATTAGGTTGGCGTTGGCGTTGTATTAATAAAATCAGTAACACAATAGCCACCGCTAAAATAAGCAATGTGCTTCCTCTCAGTATATTTCTTTTATAGTTATGCATTTGGGCTCCTCAACATTCAGCTGATTAAGACACTGAACAAAAATATTCGTATTAGGAACACGAATATAATAAATAAAATTACCATTTTGCTTATACACTTGGCTACTGAGTTCCGTATAAGCTTCTACGGCATTTTCTAAAGTACGATTATCTTTGGTGACACCATAAAATTGATAACCATTGTAGGTTCCAAGTGGAGAAAAATAGTCGGTATTCTGCTTGTTAAATAGAAATAGTAAGCTCACAAGGAACAGGGTAGCACAAACTAAAAAAAACCATTCTTTACGCAGAGAAACTCGCCGAGGTATGAGTTTTGTTACCACAGGTAGTTCTATAATTGGTTCATGTGTATCATTCAACGGAGCTTCTGTTGAATAAGGGGGTTCAATTTCATCAGGAAGTTTTTCAATAGTGACAGAAAGCGTCACACCTACTTTAGGGCGAGTTAAAATAGCGGATGCCGAAAGACCTATTTTTTCAAATGAACCTCGTAATTGATTAAGTAATTTATAATAACTGGCATTAGAAACAATGACACCTTTACGTCCCCATACCCAATCAATTAAATCCTCTTTTTTAAAGAGTCCCTCATGAAAAGCACATAACAAATTACACTCAGATTCAGAAATTTTAATACTTTCATGATCGTGTGATAGTGTCATTCTATCGATATCAAGAATGACCTTATTATCAATTAAATACTTATTACTCATTACTTATACGGCCTTCTGTTAAGATATCATCATCGGACTCAGCCATAATAATCGCTGTGTTGAATATGGCTATATTAAAAGATCACAATATAACTATCATTATTTTTAATCAGTCATATTTGAAGCGAAAAATAAACAAGAGCATCATAATTCTCCTAGCATCTCATTAATCTTCCAAAGGGGATATGGTTGCCATCAAAATCACCTATATCGTTTTATAAAAACTACAATTTTTCTCTTCCTCCTGTTGTACAGAAATTATATATCTGCCTATTAAGTGAAAAAAGATAGGTGTTTTGACCTATTTTATTTATCGTCAGCTCGTTAATGGTTGTTGGTTGTAAAAGGCGTAACCAAGCAAACATTTCTCCTGTAGTATCTGAATCAAATTTATGCACTGACTTAACGGCGAAAGTATAATTTTGCACTCCTGTACGGCTAAGAGGACTGATAATGATATCTTGAAAAAATAGCTGTTGCTCCTGTTGGTTATGTTGAACGGTATAGTGGATAGCGATTCGATTCGATTGTAAATCAAGAACCAATGTCCCTTTCATTATAAGATGTTTAGGTTTTATATAGATAGTTGATTTTGCTGTACAAATAAGATTTTGTATTTCCAGCGTATCACGTTTATAGCTGCCTAATACCCAAATTACTAGCGCGATACATCCACATAACAAAAGACATAGGATGATTAATAACGTTCTTTTATTGTCATGCATTTAGGTACCGCCGATTCAACAGGATTCAAACATTGTAAAAAAAGATCCATATTTGGCTCTCGGATATAATAAAGATAGTGCCCATTTGCGCGACATATTGGTAGTGTCAGACTATCGTATGCTGCAACCACTTCTTCAAATGCCACTTTATCTGTAGTCATTTTATAAAAATGATAACTATCATAGTGACCAAGGAGCTGGAAGTGACTATGGTATCTATGTGATTCATGACCATGCACTATCAGTAACGCTATCGTAGACAGTAGAATTAGGATACTCCCCAAAATAATCAATAATTTTTTTCTGGGGATTATGCTATTGCTAGAAATTATTTTTGGTTGTTGATCCCTTGTATTCTCTAACTCTTTACTGCTTTCGTATGGTGTAGTTTCTTCCGTTACTATTGGCTCTAGTGTTACCGTTAGTGAGATACCAATTCTTGGACGAGTCACTATGTCATCTGCATTTAAACCTATAAGGGTAAAATTATTACGTATCTGATTAATAAGTTTGTAATAACTCGATTCAGAAACACAACCTGCACGGTTTTTCCAAACAAAATTAATAATATCTTCTTTCTTATATATCCCCTGATAGAAAGCAAGTAATAAATTAGATTCTGATTCCGAGATCTTAATAATTTTATTATTGTTAGCTAATATCATTTTATTGCTGTCAAATATTACTTTTTCATCAATTAAGAATTTTTTCTCATCCATAGTAAGCCTGAATTTAAATTCATCTAATACTACTATCTAGTTTTGTGCGTAGAACACTATATTAACATGGATAAAAGCAATATATTCACATTATTAACATCTCTCATATTAGGATAAAGGGCATGGATATGATTTTATAAGGTGTATTAAGATATTTATTTATTAATTATCAATGCGTTATTCTTGTTTTGGGCTATTTTTTTACCTTTATTCTAACTTCTGAAATTTAACTTAATTAGTGAGTAAGAAAAAATTAAGAGTTATTCAGATGTGTTGTAAGCACTTTTATAAAGTTGTTTCTTAATCTTAGCTTAAGATTAATGTGACAAATTAATTTATTTATAGGGAAAGTTGCGATTAATGTATCAACATATAAACATTAAGGCACCCTCTGTATATAAATATAACGAGAAAATAATGTCATATAAAATGAATAAATATATCTACTTTATCTGTTTTCTTATAGAGAGAAGTAATATTAATTAAAAATAAATATCAATAAAGGAAATATACGAATATGTTAAAAAAAACAACACTAGCTTTATTTGTTGCAACGTTCTTTCTTTCTACTAATGCATTGGCGTTATCTGATAATACTATTACTTTTCAGGGGGAAGTTTCTGATGAAACTTGTTCTGTCTCAATTAATGGTAATCAGGCAAAACCTGTGGTTATTTTACCGACTGTTAGTGCCAAGGAGCTAAAAGATAGTGGAGATACCGCAGGACAGGTAACATTTGATATTGGTCTTTCTGGTTGTACAGGTAATACAGATAAACCCACTAAAATATCGACAGTTTTTGTCGGTAATCAAGTTACCAGCAATGGCAACCTTGGCAATACGGGAAACGCTACCAATGTGGAAATTCAACTTCTGGATACTGCTCAGAAAGTTATCAATTTAACTGGTGGTTTTAAAGGTGAGGGAGATCTGCAATTAAAGCCAGGAGAAACGCAAGCCAGCGCAACTTACACTGCACAATACTATGCTACAGGTGCCGCATCAGCGGGTACTGTTGAAGCAACTCTACAATATGCGGTTTCTTATCTGTAACACCGTTATTCGGCCCGATATCACTTGTCGGGCTTTTAATCATCATGGAGTTATTAAGATGAAAAAGGATGCTACTTGCGTTGCAATTCGTTATCTCGTTACGCTAATGCTATTTATTTTTCCCATGACTATATCATGGGCCAGTGTGACTATTATTGGTAGTCGTATTATTTATCCATCAACCGCTCCTTCAGTTGATGTGCAACTAAAAAATAACGATGCATTCCCTTATATTGTGCAAACTTGGTTTGATGATGGCGATATTGATCTTAAACCAGAAAACGCGAGTACTATTCCTTTTATCTCCACCCCACCAGTGTTTCGTATTTTACCGAAATCAGGGCAGATAGTACGCATTGTTTATGGAGCTAATAAATCTTTACCACAAGATCGTGAGTCTTTATTTTGGTTTAATGCGTTACAAGTTCCTCCAGCCAATATAGGCGGGGAAAAACAAAATAAAGTCCTGGTGATGTTACGCACTCGTATTAAACTCTTTTACCGACCAGAACAGATCGGCTCACCAGATAATCTAGTCAAAAAACTCCATGTAACTATGTTTCGTGATACTAAAAAAGGGATTGGCATCACCGTTGATAACCCTAATCCATGGTTTGCATCAATGAGTAACTTAAGCGTTACATTAAATGGTACGACGCATCAACTTGATATTGAAATGATATCCCCTTTTTCTCACCATACTTTTTGGTTACCTCGCAAGCTTAATCTCAAATCACTACGAGGTACTGTTACCGTGACACTCATTAATGATCAAGGTGCAAGGATAAGTGAGCATTATCATGTTAACGAAGGTTAAATTTCACTATAAAAATATGGCCTTTATGATAGCGATTTGCTTTACCTGTCAGGCGGCGGAGGAAGAGTACTATTTTGATCCCACTCTTTTACAAGGTTCTGCTTATAGCAAAAGCATTGCCAGTATTAATGGAGGTGAAATATTGGCAGGTGAGTACATTGTGGATGTTTTTGTGAATGATACTCTCATAAAATCAAGCCTGAAAATTATTTTCAAATCCATTAATAATGGAAAACAAGTGGAACCGTGTTTACCTTTATCTTTAATGCAAGAAGCACAAGTTAAATCGCTATCAGATAAGGCGGTAGATCATGGTAAAAGTTGTCGTTCTCTTAGACAATGGGTATCACAAGGGGAATGGCATTTTGATCGAGCTACTTTACAATTACGACTTAGCATCCCAATGAATGAATTAATTCATCGGCCACGGGGCTATATATCTCCCTCACAATGGGATAGTGGTGTACTAGCTCTTTTTTTACGTCACAATACCAATTGGACTTATACTGAAAATACAGACCAGCACTTGCACTCACAATATTTATGGAGTGGCATCAATGTTGGTAGCAATTTTGGATTATGGCAGGTGCGGCATCAAGGAAATCTACGCCATACCGATAGTCATAATCAGGGTAGCGACTGGTATTACACGAGTGTTCGTACATGGTTGCAACGGCCAATTTCTGCGATTAACAGTATCATGACACTAGGAGATAATTACACAGATCCTAGTCTATTTGGTAGCTTATTGTTTAGTGGCATAAAGTTCGCAACTGATGAACGTATGTGGCCACAAGGTAAACGTGGCTATGCACCAGAGGTGCATGGTGTAGCGGCTAGCAGTGCTCAAGTCGTGATTAAGCAGTTGGGAAAAGTAATTTATGAAACTCACGTTCCACCAGGTCCATTCTATATTGATGATCTTTATAACACAAAGAATCAAGGGGATTTACAGGTTGAGGTAATTGAAGCTAACGGAAAAATTTCACATTTTATTGTTCCTTATTCATCGGTTCCTGATTCGGTACGTCCTGGTAATTGGCACTACTCTTTTTCTTTGGGGAAGGTGAGGCAATATAAGCATGTTGATAACCGTTTTTTTGAAGGTACTGCTCAGTTTGGTATTAATAACAACCTCACCATTAATCTTGGATCGCGATTAGCCAAAGATTATTACGCCTGGTTGGGGGGCGCAGTATGGGCAACTCGCCTTGGCGCTATTGGCATGAATGCAACTTTGTCTCATGCGCGTATACAGCATGATGATCGCAAACAAGGTTGGCGTGCAGAGTTAAGTTATAGTAAAACGTTTTCTTCAGGGACTAACTTAGTTTTAGCCGCTTACCGCTATTCAACGGATGGTTTTCGTGATTTACAAGATGTACTTGGTGTACGTCGCCAACTGAAAACGGGTATTGATTACTATTCCGATATTCTTCACCAAAAAAATCGTCTTTCTGCAACAATCAGCCAGCCATTAGGCCAGTTCGGTACTGTTAATCTTAGTGCCAGTACCGCTGATTATTACCATAATCAATCGCGGATCACTCAGTTACAAATAGGTTATAGCAACCAGTGGCGAAAGTTAAGCTACGGTCTTAACCTTGCAAGACAGCGTACTACTCAGGATTATGGTGATCATTTTTATCACCATATTGATGAATTGCAAGATCAAAGCCAAAAGCAAAAATATACTGAAACAATACTATCATTGACTCTTTCTATTCCATTTGATTGGAAAGACAACCGTACTTCGGCAGCAATAAATTATAGTCAATCACGAAACAGTCAATCTTCAACGCTATCTATTACCGGCTCTAGTGGAGAGCAAAGTGATTTTTCTTGGTCATTATATGGTGGTTATGATCATCATCGTTATGGTAAGGAACATTTATCAACAAACTTTGGTGCTGGCTTTCAACAAAATACTCGCTTGGGAACACTGAGAGCAGGTTTTGATCAGGGTAAAAATTATCGTCAATTATCCCTAGGTACGTCAGGAACCTTAGTTTTGCATTCTGGTGGGATAACTTTAGGCCCTTACACTAGTGATACCTTTGCCTTAATTCATGCTGATGGGGCGCAAGGTGCTGTTGTACAAAATGGGCAAGGAGCCGTCATCGATCATTTTGGTTATGCCATTTTGCCCACTTTATCACCATACCGTCGCAATAATATCTCCCTTGATACCCGCCATATGAACCGTGATACCGAATTGTCAGGGGGAAGCCAGCAAGTTGTTCCATATTCCGGTGCAATAGCTAAAGTCAATTTTGCAACAATTACAGGTAAGGCGGTACTAATAGCCGTGAAAAAGAAAGATGGCAGTATACCGCCAATGGGCGCTGAAGTGCTCAGTGATGAAGGGGCGGTAATAGGAATGGTCGGACAAGGAGGGCAAGTTTATGCCCGAATTAATCATAATTCAGGAAGACTACTTATTCGTTGGGGAAAAAGTGTTAACCAATATTGTCGAGTTCCTTACCAGATTGATTTACATTCATCTAAAAAGGTGATTTATCTAACGACAATTTGTGAGGATAAATAAACCATGTTGTATTTTCACCGAATGTTACTATTAGTTATTTGTTTCATTAGTCTGATCTTTAGCGTTGTAAGCAAAGCGGTATGTATTAAGGTAACAGATAATAGTTTTCTATCCGATAGTGCAATTAAGGCAGGCTATACTGCTCGTAACTGGTATGGTGCCTTTGATGATAATATTGGGCATTTAGGCTTACCATCTGTAATTAGTGTGAGTACCAGTAATAAATTTCAACCTGCTGGTACTGTACTAGCGAGCTCTATTGCTAATTTTCTTACATCAGCAACTCGAACACCATATAGTGCGAAACAGATCCTTTTTCGTTGTGAGCTAAAGGATGCAGGGCAACTTTATGAATTGTATTCCACCAATGGTGATAACATATTTGTGGGAGGGCGTCCGGCGAAAGAATTGGAAGGAGCCTATTATGATGTAGAACGTAATGTCGCTGTACGTATGACTAATCTTAGTACAGGAGAGTATTATAGTCGTTATTGGAAACAGCGCCAACTTACGGCAGATAGTTGGTTTCAAGATGATCACGCGATTTATATTCCTGCTAGCGCATTTAGCAATATATTGTATGAGATGATAAAAATCTCAGCCTCAGATCAGTTTATTTATGCGGGTAGAATTAATAAAGATACTTATAACCAACCTCGAGGTTATATTGCTTTTAAAGGGCCTGGCTTAGATACTTTTGCTATCCAAGAAGGAGATGATCATGCCAATAAATATTTGGGATGGCCATATGTATGGCCGGGCGCATGGGGAACTTATAATCAAGTTACTTATATTCGAGGTGCAACTTGTACAATAGAGGATTATCCCTCAATAGTTATCTTGCCTCAAATTACTGTTAGGGCACTCTCTTCAGGGCAAAGCAGTCAAGCAACATTTAGTCTTACACTTAATTGCGAATCAGGAGCAATGTCTTCAACTCACCCTACAACTAATATTGCGAATGTAGCAATGGGCTTTTTAGTTAATCAACCTACGGCGGTTGCGGCCGCCCGTCGTTTAGGTCTAACAACATCTGGTGGTGGATTAACATGGCTATTGGATACACATTATGGTGAAAAAGGCGTTGCTTCTGGGGTTGGGATCAAAATCTATGATAAACAAGGTGCTGCAATTAATTTGCTACCGGACAGGATGGTGACGGGAAGTGGAAGTACTCGAGGGTGGTATGCGTATAAAGATCTTACTACGTTTTCTGGTACAAAAGAAAATGGTTCTATAGAAACTTGGCATGGTGATTTTACTGCTTCTTTAGAAGCTCTTAGTGGACAAACCGTAACCGTGGGGAGTGTTAATGCACAATTACAAGCCGTGGTTAGTTTTCAATAAGCTAGTTATATTACTATTTCTATCAATTGGTATTGTCATATCATCATTTGCTGCGATTAATGTTGATCGAACTCGGATAGTTTTTGCAGCAAATGATATAAACCAATCACTAACACTTGCAAATGATAGTGCGATACCTATGTTGGTACAGGTTTGGTCCGATATTGGTGATATTCACTCTTCACCAGATACGAACAGAACACCACTTATTATATTACCACCTATCTTTAAAATGGCTCCTGGTGAGTTGAGGTCACTTCGTTTAGTGCTTAGTTCTCGTGATAATTTACCCACCGATAGAGAAAGTGTATTTTGGCTTAACCTTTATCAGATACCACCAGAAAACCTCGCAACACAAGATGTGTCACGAAAATTAATTTTACCACTACGTTTGCGATTAAAAGTTTTTATTCGCCCCGCAGGATTAAAAGTACCGACAGAAAAGGATGAACAGCGTCTACATTTTAGTGCTACCTCACATGGTGTGATGATAACAAACCCCACACCGTGGTATATGAGTCTAGTGATCATGACTAGCATTGATAAGCGTAGACAGCATAATATTATGCTGGCGCCCTATGAAAAAAACTATCTTGATTTACCACAATCCGTTGTTGAAGGAACTAAGATAGATTATGCCGTGATCAATGATTCAGGAAATTGGCGAGTGTATTCAACAACTTTAACAAACTGATCAATGGGAGAGAATGGGTAGAGAATATCTAAAAAAATAATATACTAGATTTAATATTCTAACTGTATGTAATTTATTAATAAATTTAATAATTTTTTGTGTTGTTGTTTTTTTATAACATGGCAAATAACAGCCATATATTATAACTCAATCAATCATTGATGATGTCATATTAAAATAACTCAGCATTTATAGATATAAAGCTAAAAATAATAAATAACAATATAAATAGTTATAGCTATTTATTGATAGTGATGTTAATCACAACTATTTTTGGAGTATCTTTTTTATGTATTGTTCGGTTTTTTCTATTATATCTTGGTATTGTGGATGTTCAGCATAAGCATTTCTAATGGTTTTGTTTATATCATATATAACAGATTCCTTTTGTTTATTTGTTAATGTAAGTAATAGTGATTTTAAAATCACTTTTAATGCCGCAACTTCATGTTCTATGTTAACTAATTTTTTTTCCATATATTCTTCCGAGGAACTATTACGATAGCAATGGGATAATTTTGCATATTAATTAATTATTTAAGTAAATCCAAGTAAAAAATGTATTAGTACAGAAAGAACGCTTTTACAGATGCGCTTTATCTAAAGTGATCTATTTTATTAACTTAATCACTGGAGGATAAAGATAGAGTGTAAGAGGTTATATTTGACTTAAGTAATAGAAAAGAGTGAACGTTATTTTAGTAAAAAGAAGAGCATAGGATGCAATATTGTGCATCCTATGATGTTAAATTGATGGGGAAACCATTAAAATCATATAATGAGTTTATGCTTGGATAAGTTTTTTCACATATTGCTCAGTAAGATTTATAACTTCATTGTGATGTGGATATCTGCTTGAAGTATCTTCAATAACTAAAGATATATTGCCTAACATATCGCGTCGTTGCTTATCATTTAATGCACAAAGTAGAGATTTAGTGACTATTTTTAAAGCAGCGAGCTCGCATTCGATTTCTCTTAAGTTGTTATCCATGATTTACCTGTCAGTATTTAATGGATTATTAATATAAGTAATTTTTTTATATATCACAATTATAGAAAGAGATTATTGAGAGATATAACGCACAATATGTTTAATAGGCGCAAGATGTGTGAAATGAGTGATAATAATTATTTCTCCCTTGTTTTGGTAACGAAAGTAATATCTAATTTATTAGTTTTTATGAGCTAGATAGAAAGAATAACATAATGATTTTATTGATTGGTTTTTAAATTGTGCTAACTAAGAGACTAAAAATACCATGCCACTTACTATTTTAAATAGATTATTAAATGTCATTTTTATACATGGGTTACTTGCTATAATAAAGTTAATTATTATTAGGAGGTACTATTTAAATATTGATAATTAATAGTTAATTATATTTTATTGATTGGTTAGCAAGTTAGTTTTACTTTCCCTCTTTTTAAAATAAGACAGAGTGTAATTATTATAAACCACACTCTGTGAAATCTATTTAGGACTATTTTAAGCTATTTTTGATTATGCTTTACAAAGTTAATATAGCTATTAACCCAGTTTTGCATAAAACCTGCTGTTTTTTCAGAAAACTGACCGTTTTCTACCATTCCATCATACCATTTTAAAAAACATTCTGGTTGATTTAAGGTTGGCATATTTAAAAATGCTAATGAATTACGCAGGTGCTGTTGTGCAATAGCAGTACTAATATTACCGATTGAAACACCGATGATCCCAGCAGGAATACTATCCCATGCATTAGTACCATAAGGGCGAGAGGCTTGATCTAACGCATTTTTTAGCACACCAGGGATTGAGCGGTTATATTCAGGTGTTACGAAGATAATGCCTTGGCATTGCTTAATTTGTTGCTTAAACTCGACAACGGCTTCAGGTGTTTTGTCGTCATCATCTTGATTGTAGAGAGGAAGAGTACCGATATCAAGGAACTGAAAAGTAAATTCTTGAGGAAATAGCGAGGTTAATGCTTTTGCTGTTTGTTTATTATAGGAATCTTTTCTTAAGCTTCCGACTACAACACCAATGTTAAAATGACTCATCTTAACTCTCCTATATTGAAGGATAACAATGAATATCAATTACTATTTTGATATTCATATTTTGATTTTATCCTGATAATAGAAAACAGCAACAAAATAAAAGTAATTATAACACATTAAAAGAGTATTATTTTACACCTTATAAAGGTAATTAAATGATAAAATTAGATGTTATTATTTTTCTGATTATCTGCTATTATCTTCATTGTGTAGAAATAACTGCTTCTAACACGACAACATTTTTCCAATTAAAAATACCGATACTCATTTAATGATGATTTTAATGTGACGGATGCAATGTTGTAAGAAAAAATAATGAAATGAAAGTATAGGAGCCGTTATTGTCATTTATGCGCTAGGTTATTGACTTAGTACGCAATAGACAATAGAAAATTATAATAAGATAGCTTAAAATGCGATACTACATACGCTCTTATTTAGACTGATCGGAATTAAGGAAAAATGATGTCCTTATTGAAAAATAAAAACAATGTTTTAGCTCTGTCTATGGCAGTTACTGTTCTCACACTATCGGGATGTAGCATTTTATCTGGTGATAGCCAACCTGTGGAGGTGGTGCCAACACAGGTGCAATCCACGGTAACTTCACCTGCTGATAATAATTATCAACAGATGAACGTAGGGGAGCAAAAACTGGCATCACAAACAGCATGTATCAAGCAACTTGATTCTTTAAAAACATTTTCACCAGCAGAGTATAAATCTATGGTGGATGAATTTAAGGAAATCAGTGAAATTAATGCGTTATACCGTAGTGTTGAAAATACCGCCAGTAAAGATAGCTTAGCATTATTAAAAATGAGTATCGAATCTAAGACCGAAGTACTATGTGCTAAAGTGCGCTATCTTTCGGTTATGTCTGTGAATTCGACACTGAAGAAATTAGGTGAATAATTACTATGAAATTAAAGCAGAGTGCTTGTCTCGCTTTTATGATGTTTCCGGCGCTGTCTTTTGCTAATAATGAGTTTAATTTTGTCATTGAAGATTTTGACCGTTATTTAGAAGCACAACAGCCCGTTGATATTAAGCCTGAACCCTCTGCAACAATTTCATCTTCATCTACTCCCGATCAGCGTAGTGGAACGGTGCGTTCCACTGTGACATTAAAGGAAAAGCCACCACAAAAACCACAACAAAAAATTCAGCCTAAACAGCCTGTTGTACGGAATGAACATCAAACCGTGGTACGCAATGAGCATCGGCCAGTAGTGGCGACTCCCTCTGTACCTCAGGTGACTTTGTCTGAACAATGCTCTGTGGTATCTACAAATACCAACAAAATAAACAGTGATTACACTCATTATTTAACACCACTGCTTTCGTTTGTACCGATTAAACCGCAATTTACCCCTGAGGACTTGAATCGGTATTATCAAAGTAAATCCGTGGTCTATAATCCTCTAATGCTTTATACGCGTAAGCGTTATCCAGGGCAGCCATATCAGTCTACTGATAATACTTTATTAGATTTCATTCCAAATACAGTGTATTCAGTGACTGAAATACCTTTTCATTTTTATATCAATTTAAACGTTCTTTGCTTGACCATAAGCAACCTCTCTTTAATAAAGAGCTATTAAATCGTTTAGCAAATACTCGCGAAAAATATCAACGTCTGTATCAGAAATTTACTGAACAAACCGCGTTATTAACTGAAAGTTTAACTAAACTGCAAACCGCAGAAGAAAAAGTTCAACAATTAACAGCGGAATTGGCAAAAACGCAAGATAAACTGGCTGTAGCGAATAATTTACTTAATGATGATAGCCTAAAACAGTCTGTGGCTAAGTTACAAAATGAATTAGCACAGTCTAAAAAAGAGCAGGATACGTTGCTTGCACAATTAGCTGAAAAAGATCAGTTGCTGTTTGATGCGACAGAAAAAAATAAAGTATTAACTAAACAGCAAGAAGATTTTGATATTCAGGCACAAAAATTAAATCAATTGACTACCCATGTTGCTCAACTTGAGCAACAAAAACAGCAGCTACAATCACAATATGGGCAGGCTCAACGGTTATTAACAAATAACAGTGCTAAAAAAGAGATTGAGGTACTACAAAATTCTTTAACTAATTTATCAGCAGTGCGCCAATCTTTAGAAAATCAATTAGCTAAAAACAAAGCCTCTTTTGAAGCTACTCTAGCTAAGAATAATCAGTTAATTGATACCCAACGCCAACAGATAGCTCAACTTAACGATCACATAAAAAAAATAAACCAAGAGCAACAACAGTTAAATCATTCGTTAGTGACTCTTCAACAACAAAAAGCACAAGCAGATGATCAATTAACACAGATCCCAGCGTTGAAGCTTGAGTTACAAAATAAGGTTAATGAATTAGCTGAGCTGAAAAAAAGTTTATCTACGGGTGAGAAAGCTTTTGATGCTTTGATTTCAGAAAAAAATGGTGTAATCGCTAAATTAGAGAAAGCTCAGGCAGATCTTGCCAATAAGTATCAAGCATTGGATACCCAATTTAAAGAGAACAATACCACCATTGGGCAACTTAAAGAGAGCAAAATAGCGAACGATAACGCTTATGCTCAATTAGAGAAACAACTAGCAGAAAAACAATCGCTTACTGATAAATTAACGACACAATTAACACAAGCTAAAGATCAGTTAGCAAAACAAAATTCTGAAAGTAACCAACTAATTGCTTCATTAAAACAGCAGCAAGTAGAATCGACGGCTCAATTTAAGCAACAAGAAAGTGTTTTAGCGAATTCTCAAAAAGAGTTTAATGAAGTCTCTAAGCAGCTTGAAGCTCAGCGTGCGCTAACGAAAACACTTGAAGAAAAAGAATTAAAATTAAGTGAGCAACTAAAAGAAAAAGAGAGTGAAATTAAAAAAATAAATAGCGAAAATGCGAATGCTCAAAAAGAGTTTAATGAAGTCTCTAAGCAGCTTGAAGCTCAGCGTACGCTAACGAAAACACTTGAAGAAAAAGAATTAAAATTAAGTGAGCAATTAAAAGAAAAAGAGAGTGAAATTAAAAAAATAAATAGCGAAAGTGCGAGTGTTCAAAAAGAGAATAAAACATTAAAACAGCAATTGGATAAAGCTATGGGAGAAGGGCAGATTATTGCAAGTCAGCTTGCATATGCCTATTCAATTATCGGTAAAGATAATGCCCAACGAAATAAATCAATTCTGTCGGAAATACAAAAACAGAACTATGTGCAATACGATGATAATACTTACTTTAAAATCCTAAAACAAGGGAAACCTGTGGATTCAATTGCAGGTAAAACAGTTGTTTTCGCTATGCATGAACAATTAACCGATGGTACAGTAACACTTAATTATGACAAAGCTAAGCCGTTAATTTTACCATACCGTCAACTTCCACTGCCTCTTAATACTTTTGTTGCTAAAGCAGGCTTAAATGGCAAAGCTAAAATTTATATTAAACCTGATGGCGGGTATGGGAAAGATGGTATCCCAGGGCAAGTACCTCCAGAATCGATGTCTATAGTGACAATTGAAATTTTAGCTATCAAATAGCACCCTTTAATAAATTACCGTTGTCAGCTCTTCTATAAATAATGAAGAGCTGATATTTTATACATGCCACATAAATTCATCATTAATTAAACATAAAGAGTGTTCTACTAGCCAGTGTTTTAGTTTTTTACAATTTTCAGGGTGTTGTGGAATAGTGATTAAAATATCCCATAATGGTTGTAATAACTCAGAATGCGGTTGTGTATTTTGTAAGTACTCTAATGTATTATTTATTTTTTTATTGAATACCGGCTCTTTTTCCCAAGCTTCTATAACTAATTTAATATCCTTTTTCAGCAAATCATCTATCACAACGATCCGTGCTTTATCAGCTTCTAATTTTGTTTTTATATCTTCTAAAGATAAAAAAGAAGAGGCTATATTTGATGGTTCCTTTTCTTCAAATAATTTAATGTTTTCACATTGATTAATTTGATATTCGAGATCTTTTTTTATCTCATAAAGTGTAAATATATGCGGTGTTATATGCTCAACCCACCAAATAAAAATGGGTTTTATGATAGCTTGAATTAAACGTGCATGATCAGCAATGTTGATTTTTGCATTTAAAGCGTTCCAATTAATATCTGATATATTAGATTGGTATTTATTAGCCAAATTTACTACGGCATTAATATTTTCTTTAGTTAATGGCACTGAGCAATGTTTTTTGCGTAAAAACCATGTGGATTGCAATAAACTGTCTACAGCTTCACGGCATAATAAACGAGATAATATTTTAATTTGTTTCTCATTTATATCATTATTTGTAATAAGTAAAGAAAACTGAAGATTAAATAAATTATCAACAGTTTTCTTATTTTCATCTGCCATCATTTTTTTTAGCAAATTAAAATAACGATAATATTGGTATTTGCTAGTATTAGTTTGTCGCTTTATCACAATAGTTTCACTCATCAGAACAAATTTTGCATATTCTAGCGATGAATTGAATGATGATATTATGATAATAGGTCGGATTTTTTATAATTTTAATTTAAGATGTCTCGCTTTACTCGGTGTCATATTAAAACGTCGATGATAGCTTTGTGTAAAGTAAGATTGGCTAGAGAATCCTGACTCCATAGAAATATCGACAATACTCATTTCTGTTGTTAATAATAATTGATGTGCGTAAATAATTCTTCTTTCGCATATCCATGTTCTTGGCGATGTTCCATAAACATGATTAAATAACTCTTTAAATGTGGTGAGACCCATACCAAACTCGCGAGCAAACTGTTTTAGCTTCCAATTTTTTAGATGGTTTTTTTCCATAAATATTTTCAAGCGATCAACTTGCCTATGACTTAATTGGCGTAGTAACGCCATAAGATTGGCACCTTGCTCGGAAGAAAGTAATAGAATGAGCATTTCTTCAATACGTAATTGAGTAAAAGTATCTGGACAATTTTGTGAAGAAAGATAATCAAAACCATTACTACAAAAATGGATCAGAGGTGAATCTTCAAAACAGATAAAAGCCGATGAGAAATTTTCCTCTCTATCGATATTACTGAGAATATCACTATTTTTTGACATGAAATTTCTTAAGAAATCATCAGAAAGAGGAATATAAATTGTTTCACAAGGCTCATTGCCTAGCGTTTTTATGGTATAATTTCCTTGTTGTAAGAAAATAATCTGATCTTTGTTAATAGTTATTGTATTTGTGCAGTTTTGTAATACCAGCGCATTATTTCTGATTATGTATAAAGCTTTTTGGTTATTTTCTAATATTTGATATTGCGGATAAAAATAAGAGAGTTTTTGAATAACGCAATCTTGTTTAGTGTTTTCACCACATTGTATTGTATTCATTTTTCGCCCAAAATTATTATATAAGTATCACTGTATTTAATACCAATAAATAAAAAGAATATAAAGTAGTAGCTTCTTTATTATTTAAAGAGTATTAAAAATAAAAAATAGAATGTTTTCTTTATTATGATGTGGTTTTTTTTTAGATATTAGACATTGAAGTTGCCATTTCTAATTTAAGATAAATCATTTGTTTAATTTAATGTCATTTTTTATAGATTGCAAAAACAATTTAATTAAGCTAGTCATTTAATGAAAAGAATGCGACAAAATTTAGTAGAATTTTGTAATAATATATTGACAGACAATGAAATAGAGTTATTTATTCTATAAATAACAATTAGTTATATTTCATTTTAAAATTTACACTGTAAAGCATAATAAGGGTGTTTTTTAAACACTATAAAGTTGTTTAATATGAGTTGTTAATAAATTTTTGTGTATATGTTTTTATTTTGTATATTAAATGAGTGTTTTTTGCAATGAATTTATTTGATAAAAAAAATAAAATGTAATTTTTATAGGTTATTTTCACTATATATTATTATCTTTTTTAGTATGGCAAAGAAGCAAATAAACTTGCTATAAATTTTCCCCAAGTATATTTTTTCGTCTTTATATAGTTTTAACATTATGAAAACATAAAAATTAACGTCTATCATAAAAATGGCCAGTAATGTATCAAGAAATTAGTCTTAAAAATAGACGGTAGTTTATTTTTGTGACTAATGTCTCATATTTTATCTGTGATGGTTTTATTGTTGTTTTGTTAGCTCTCCTCCATTTGTTGAAGATTTTTGAATAATCAAGTTGTTATCAATAGATGCGATTAGCTATATGTTAATTCGTGTTATAAATTATCATCATTATAGGATGGGAAAGTGTGCATCTTATTCATAAATTAGCAAAAAATTAATTGTTATCTCTTTTTTATCTACTTATAAATCGACCTTTTCCCTAAAAAGCAAAGCCCAAAATTGGGGATGATATATGGCGTTATTATCGCCATCGACTTGAATAATTATTTATTAAAATAATAAGTAGAGCTGGTGTATTTATTATCAGGGAGGTTCAGATATAGCTAATTATGGATAATAAGCGAACACAGCGGGATATTATATTTAGCATAATATGGATTATTTGGTCATGTGCATTAATGGCTTTTTGGCGATATCAAATAGCTGGTGAGCTTTTGATCACCCTTATCCTAATTTTTAGCATTATTATTTACTCTATAACTTTGAGGTTAAAAAAAACGGCAATGTTTAGTCGAAAAACAGAAACACCAAAAGCCGCGGAGCCTATTGCTCCAGTTGTGTCAGAAGAAAAAAAGCCTATGCCGGAGCAAAAATTGTATACCATTATTGCTAAAGGCACTGTATTTCAAGGTGATATTAACGTTGATGGTGATATTCAAATTTGGGGTAAAATTTCAGGGAATATCAATGTAAAAGATGGCGTGATCCGTGTTATGCATGCAGGCCAAGTTGAAGGGGAATTAACGGCGCCAGACATCATTATTGATGGTTTTGTTAAAGGTATTTGTGCCGCAAACAATCTTGATATTCTAGAGCATGGTGAACTACGTGGCACTAGTCGTTGTGGCAGTATGTCAATTAAACGTGGCGGTGTCTTTACTGGACAATCTGAACAGGTTGAACACCAAGCTAAAGCCGTTGCACAGCAACGTGTTGTATCTATTAAAGAAGGTACAGTTAATACCAATAAAGAGTCTGTAACTGCAGAAAGTAAACTAAAAGAAAATAAAAAATAAAAGCGATTCTCTTTTTATTACTTATGATCTGTTTTATTTTATCATTATTATCCTAACTAATTAGAATGAGAATAATGATGGAATTGGCTACTCCTCGATTACGTTTACGAGAATGGCGTGAAAGTGATAAAGCGCCATTTTTTTTACATATTAACGCCTCAGCATCGGTGATGCGTTATTTCCCTTCACCACTTACCCGCGCAGAAAGCGATGCAATGGTTGATACATTGCGTGATAAATTTATTCAGCAAAATGGTTGGGGACTTTGGGCCGTTGAATTAAAAGAGACTCAAGAGCTTATTGGCTTTGTTGGATTAAATATTCCTAATGCCCCTTTGCCTTTTAATCCGTGTGTTGAAATAGGTTGGCGTATTGCACAATCTCATTGGCGTAAAGGGTACACTTATGAGGCGGCCTTAACAGTATTAAAATATGCTTTTGAACAGTTGAAACTGGAAGAAGTGGTGGCATTTACCGCCGTGACCAATTTACCCTCAGAAGGGGTGATGAAAAAACTCGGTATGAAGAAGTCTGAATATTTTATGCATCCATCTCTAGATAAAACACACCCTTTAGCACAACATGTATTATACCGATTAAAAAAAGCAGACTTTATTTTCCCGATAAACGTTTAGATTTTTTAGCCGGTAATGCAGGAACGGGTTTCTTATCATCAATAAGATGCCTAATTGCTAAATAGGGATGATAAATTAGCATTCGAGGCCCCGCCCAACGCATGACTTGTTTCATTGCTGCTCTTTTTACTGGCTGATAGCAGTGAATTGGGCATTGTTTGCAGGCGGGTTTTTCCTCACCATAGCGACATTTATCTAGTCTTTTATAAGCATATGTCACTAATTGCTGATAATACTCGGGGTCGGTATTAGGATGCGCTCGTTCATACAGAGCAACCATTTTTTGGATGGTTTGCTTCTCTCGATTAATTCTTTTACCTGACATGGTACTCTCACTTCTTATTGTTGCATTTAAAATGCATTTTATCATAACGCATTACTGGGATGATAAATTAATTGGCTATTTTTAAGGCAAAAAAAGAAAAAATTTTGCAAAAATACTTTTCTTTTTTTTGATTATATAATACTGTATTTATATACAGTTTATTTGCCTTGGTATGGTGAAAATAATGCGTGTGGAAATTTTATTTAACAAACAATCTAATGTCACTGACTCACTATTTCCGCTGTTAGAACATGAACTAAGAAAAAAAATTATTCCTATTTATCCTGATATGCAGTTTCGTATCGCTTTTAGTAGCATGAATACGATCCAAGTCACGGGCGTGAAAGATGAAGCTAAGCATGAGCATATTATGGAGTTAATTCAAAGTGTTTGGGAAGATGATAGTTGGCTCCAAACGAATGATGATTAACGACCAATTAAGTTAAACAGAGATTGCCAGAGCATCTTACTTTTATTGATTAGATAGATAGTTAACAACATGCCAAACATGTTGCTTACTGGCAATCTACTTATTGATATTACTAATGGCGACAAATTTTGTTTTCACTGGTAGTAAAACCGCCATCAGCAGCAATAAATTTTCCTTTTTTTTCTAAAAATGCCACTAATTCGGCCGCTGTCATATTCTCAGCAGAACAGGTATGAAAGCGCGCTTCTTCCCCAAAACGTTGATGAATTGCCTCGATAAGTGATCTTTGCGTAAACGCCACTTTTGATGAAAGGATCATATGTAATACTTCATGACCATGTATAGATGCCATTTGTTAGCCCTTAATCATATAAGATGTATTTATTATGCATCTTTTTAGGAGGGAAACTTTGTTTTTAATCATAAAAAAGCGATGACAAAAGGTCATCGCTTCAGGTCGCTGATAAATAATATTTGCGCCGTAGTAAAGAACGGTTTATTTCTCAGCTTGTTGAAGTATTTTTTGCATTTCATCTTTTAGATAGAGTTTTTCTTTTTTTAGTTTTGCAACTTCATCATTGTAGCCTGCGCCATTAGGTCCTTCTAATTTAGCAATTTCTTGATCAAGTCGATGGTGTTTATCATAGAGAGCTTGGAAACGAGGGTGGGTATTTTTTAACTGAGAAACCAGTGATTGTCTTTCTGAGAACATATAACCTCCTAATGAAAGAAATTGCGATCTCTATTTCAGTATAATCATAGATAGCTGATCTGCACGTTAGTGCATCACAAATTTACATTTCATCAATAAAAGAATGAGTTCTTTAAAAATTATCAGAATAATCCTCTCAGAGAGAGATCTGCTAAAGTGTTAGCATCTATATTATAAAATGCTAGTATTAAGATGATTACTAATAAAAATATCTAAGCAAAATTTGTTAACAGCGATTTGGCGCTGTGAATATGGAGAAAATGATGAATAAAGTAATTTTATCTTTGGTTGCAGCGATGTCTTTGTCTGCTTGCGCACAAGCGGTTGATAGTTTAGAAAAAGTCGCTCCTTATCCTAAAGCAAAGGAAAATCAAATTCGTCATGTTATTGAGTTAGAACAAAAAGAAAACGAAGGCAATTACCAAGTTGAGTTGATCGTGGGTAAAGAGATGATGGTTGATTGTAATCGTCAATGGTTTGGTGCTGAGTTAGATAAAAAAGATCTCGAAGGTTGGGGTTATGATTACTATATCGTAAGCGACTTAAATGGCCCAATGTCTACGATGATGGGTTGTCTTGATAACACTAAAAAACCCGCCTTTGTTCAAGCTAATATGGGGCAAGCGGCATTTATCCGCTATAACAGCAAATTACCTATTGTTGTCTATGCACCAAAAGATGTAGATGTGAAATATCGTGTGTGGTCTACTTCTGACGAGGTTAAAGATTCAACAAAGAAATAATGATTGATCTTTAATGATTATTGAGTGGAAAGCCCTTTGTTTTCAAAGGGCTTTTTTTACAACTAACGGATCACCAATACCGACATTTTTGCATGGCGAACAATAGATGATGCTGTTGAGCCTAATAAGTAGGAAGAAACATTAGGACGATGTGAAGCAATAGCAATTAAATCTGCATCGATTTGACGTGCATACTCTAAAATTTCATCTTTTGCATTACCAACACCGACATTGCAAACAATTTGCTCATCGGGAATTTTCGCATCTTTGATCATATCTTGCAGAGCAATAAAAGCGAGGCGAGTGCGCTCTGAAGAGTCTTTAAATTTTTCAGGAATAGCGGCAAACTCAATACCAAAGAAAAGTTCTGCATTTGGAATAACGGTGAGGAAGTGGATCTCGGGTTTGCCAACTTGAGCAATTTGTTCAATGTGAGTGATCAGTTCCTGAGAAAGCTCGTCTTCTAGAATATCGATAGGAACTAGAATTTTTTTGTACATTACAAACCTCACTTAACGTTAGTTTTAAAATATAACTCTATTATCACTGAATATAAAAAATATAGCTGTGATCTACGTTCTAAATAAGAGTGAGAATGATTATTCTATCACTTAATTATTTATATTATAGTAATAATTAGTGCTTTTAAAATAAAAAACTAAAAAGGCAGAATAAAACTATATCAATCTTAACTTATTGACAGGTATGAGTTAAATAAGATGATATTTAAAATAAAAGTTTTTTAATTAGCCATCTAGAGGAAAATGCACAAAAGAATGATTATCAATTATATTATTGTTCTGTATCTATAGGATTTTATTGGTAATTTTTTAGAGACTTAATCAATAAAGTATGGCATATTAACCGTTAATAGCATCTCAATATGATGTTTGGACAGCAATCTTAGTCCCTAAACAGGATTGTTATTCAGAGTCGTCCTTTATCCTCACCAATGAGTTATGGAACCTGAAATAACCTATGGAACTCTATTCGTTATAAACAAATAGGGTAGGCTATTTATACAGAATAAGATTATTATTATGACACATAATCACATTGATGATATTGAGTTGAATATGGCTGAGAAAACACAATCTGACAAATTCAAAGCGGCCAAGAAAAGCACATTGGTCAGTGTTTTTGTTAATATCTTTTTATCCATATTTCAAATCACAATTGGTTTCTTCTCACATTCCCAAGGCTTAATTGCTGATGGTATTCATTCACTGTCTGATTTAATTGCTGACTTCGTGGTGTTAATTGCGAATAAAGGCAGTCAAAAGCAACCCGATGCCGATCATCCTTATGGACATTTTCGCTATGAGAATGCCGCTTCATTAGTGTTAGGGACGATTTTATTGATTGTTGGTTTGGGAATGATATTTTCTGCTATCCATAAAATGTTAGATCCTTCAATCATTCCTGATGTTCATAGCATCGCGCTTTATGTGGCTTTATTGGCATTAGCGGCTAAAGAAGGGTTATTTCGTTATATGTTAGCTGTAGCCAAAAAAGTCGATTCTAGTATGTTAGTGGCAAATGCTTGGCATGCGCGCTCAGATGCCGCCTCTTCTTTAGTGGTTGCAATAGGGATCATTGGTAGCCTTGCTGGATTTAAATTCTTTGACCCACTAGCAGCACTTATTGTCGGGCTATTTGTTGGCCGTATGGGATGGCGTTTTACCTATCAAGCTTTGCAAGATCTCATGGATAGAGGTGCTGATGAAGAAACACTTGAACAGATCACCAATACATTAATCACCACACCAGGAGTACAAGGGGTACATGATTTAAAAACCCGTCGTGCAGGTGATTATTTATTAGTTGATGTCCATTTAGAAATTAAAGGCGAATTAACGGTCAATCAAAGTCATGATATTGTGGTCAATGCCCATGATAGAGTACTTAAACAGCATGCACAGATTTTAAGTGTGATGATACACGTCGATCCTGCTTAATTTAGCGTTAACTATTTGATAGTTTAAAGGTAATAAATTGTATTTATTACCTTTTTTTTTATTCTTTGCTTAATTAAAAATTAACACAGTTTTCTTTTACATTATCGGTTAATGCAGCAATCAGATTGTCAACGGCACATTCAGCCATTGCATAGCGAGTCTCTTTAGTCGCAGAGCCAATATGGGGTAAGGCGACAACATTTTTCATGGTTAAAAGTGGTGAAGAGGTTGGCAGTGGCTCTTGCTCAAACACATCTAATCCGGCTCCAGCTATTTGTCGCTGCTCTAATGCGTTAATTAATGCTTTTTCATCAACCACGGCACCGCGTCCGGCATTAATTAAATAGGCGTCAGCTTTCATTAATGCAAACTGTTTTGCGCTTAACAGATGATGAGTTTCTGGTGTTAGCGGTAAAGTAATGCAGACAAAATCGGCTTGTTGTAAAAGCATCTCTAGGGAACAAAATTTAGCATTAAAATGCTGGTTAACATCGTTATATTCAGTACGAGAATGGTAAATAATATCCATATCAAAACCGAAGTGGGCGCGTTGTGCTAATGCTTTACCGATACGCCCCATACCAATAATCCCCATGGTTTTATGGTGAACATCAGTACCATACCAATCCGGCGTAATACTTTTTACCCATAAACCTTGTTTTATATTATCAGCTAGTTCAGGAATACGACGAGAGACGGCAAGAACAAGCGCCATCATTGTATCAGCGACAGTATCAGTTAATACCGTAGGTGTATGCATCAATTTGATATGACGTTCAGTGAGCGCGGCAACATCCACATTATCATAACCGACAGAAATCGTTGATACGGCTTTTAGTTTTGGCGCTTTTTCAATAAAGTGTTTATCGATATTACCGCCTGCACCTAACAATCCTTCAGCATGAGCGAGGGTGGCTTTAAAATCGGCACAATCGAGAGAGAGCGCGTTAAACTGTTTTACCTCAGCAACGGCAGATAATTTTTGTTGCAGTTTTTCTGGAAGCGGTTGATAAAGTATTACAACGGGTTTCATAGCGTTCTCCTAATTGGTATTAACTAATAGATATAAATCACACTCTCTTCTCTTCAATTCATCTATTGAGGCTACTCTTAATTTCACTGTAAAGCATATTAGCGTGGATGTTAATAAGGTATGATAAAAACCAATTAATATCAGTTTTATCATATAATTAAAGTATTCAGTATAATGTAATCGTTTACTTTTATGGTGAAGAGGGCACTTCTCTCTAAAATAACTATATAACGATTATTAACAATAATTTGCTGTAATACGGTTATATTAGGTCGTTTTTATTAAATAGTTAAGGAATAAGAAAAGCGTGTAAACGTTTACACTAAATGTCGGTTTGATCACGAAATTAGTTTGTTGAACTTGTTAAACTCTGAGGCAATCAACAAAACCGCTTGACGCTTTTCATTTGAAATAAATCAAAAGAGGTGAATGTGGAAATTTTAGTTACGGGTGGAATGGGATATATCGGTAGTCATACATGCGTGCAAATGTTAGAAGCAGGCATGACGCCTATTATTTTGGATAACCTCAGTAATGCAAATGAAGAGGTACTTAACCGAATTGAAGCATTAACAGGAAAACGCCCACTGTTTTATCAGGGGGATATTCGTGACGAAAAACGACTGGCCACAATTTTTACTCAGCACTCTATTCAATCAGTGATCCATTTCGCTGGATTAAAAGCGGTAGGTGAATCTGTTGAAAAGCCCATCGAATACTATGACAACAATGTTAACGGTACTTTGGTATTAGTTCGTTGTATGCGTGATGCGGGCGTAAAAAGTATTATTTTCAGCTCATCAGCCACGGTTTATGGTGATCCTCAAACTGTGCCTATTACTGAAGAGTCACCTGTTGGTGGCACTACCAATCCTTATGGCACCAGTAAATATATGGTCGAGCGTATTTTGTCTGATCTCTATATTGCAGATGAGAGTTGGTCTATCAGTTTACTGCGCTACTTCAATCCAGTAGGTGCTCATCCATCTGGCACTATGGGGGAAGATCCTAAGGGTATTCCTAATAATTTAACGCCTTATATCTCGCAAGTTGCGATAGGTCGTCGTGAAAAAGTCGCGGTATTTGGTGATGATTACCCAACAAAAGACGGTACTGGTGTACGTGACTATATCCATGTTATGGATTTAGCTGATGGTCATATTGCCGCCTTAAATGCGTTAGGAGAAAAAGCAGGGTTACATATCTATAACCTAGGCACAGGGAATGGCACCAGTGTGATTGAAATGATTGAAGCATTTCGTAAAGCCAGTGGTAAAGCAATCCCTTATGAAATTCAGCCACGTCGCCCGGGAGATATCGCACAATGTTGGTCAAGTCCTGCCAAAGCAGAAAAAGACTTACACTGGAAAGCCATTCGCTCTATTGATGATATGGCAGCCGATGCTTGGCGTTGGCAATCACAAAATCCTAACGGTTATCTGAAATAGATCATAAAAACGCTATCAGATAATCTTTAATAAATAAGAGAGAAGATTATGTCAAAACTGATTTTTGATCCCGTTGAGCATCCTCATCGTCGTTATAACCCTTTGACTGGGCAGTGGATATTAGTTTCACCCCATAGAGCAAAACGACCATGGAATGGCAAAGATGAAAAACCTCAGATAGCGACACTTCCCTCTTATGATCCACATTGTTATCTGTGCCCAGGGAATACCCGAGTTTCGGGTGATAAAAATCCTGATTATACAGGTACTTATGTTTTTAATAACGATCACTCTGCATTATTGACAGACCAATATAGTGTTGAGGTATCCGATAATCCACTCTTCCAGACTCAAGCGGTGAGAGGGATCAGTCGTGTTGTTTGTTTTTCCCCCGATCATAGTAAAACTATTCCCGAATTACCTATTAGTAGCCTACGTAAAATCATTGATACTTGGGATAACCAAATAGAAGCGCTAAGTAAAGAGTATCTATGGGTACAAGTATTTGAAAATAAAGGTGAAACAATGGGGTGCTCTCAACCTCATCCTCATGGGCAAATATGGGCGAGTGATTTTTTACCTAATGAATTAGCACGCAAAGATAGCCAATTAAAAGACTATTTTAATCAATATGGCCGTAATCTATTAATGGATTATGTTAAAGCTGAATCTGAAGACGGTAGTCGAACCGTGGTTGAAACTAAATACTGGTTAGCTGTCGTGCCTTATTGGGCATCATGGCCTTATGAAACCATGCTATTACCAAAAAGCCATATTCGCAGAATGAGTGAATTAACGGCTGAACAACGTGATGATTTAGCCTTGACAATAAAAAAATTAACCAGTCGTTACGATAATCTATTTCATTGTTCATTTCCTTATTCAATGGGATGGCATTTTGCACCTTCTTTTAAAGAGGGCGAAAGCATCGAGCATTGGCAATTACATGCCCTGTATTATCCGCCGTTATTACGCTCTGCGACAGTACGTAAATTTATGGTGGGTTATGAAATGTTGGCTGAATCGCAACGCGACTTAACGCCAGAGCAAGCTGCTTATAATTTACGCCAAGTAAGCGATATCCATTATAAAGAGCAAGAAAATTAGCTTAACGGGTTGATGGCGGACGCTTTTTAAATCACTACCTAGCCTAGGATGCATCACTATTATATTGATGTAACAGGTTGTTATTACTTAATTTTAAGTTAAGGATTTATTATGCAGGCACTGATTAATAATGTGACTCATTCTTTTACCTCTATTTTTGGTTATGCCCCAACACATTTTATTCAAGCTCCAGGCAGAGTTAATCTGATTGGTGAGCATACTGATTATAACGATGGTTTTGTTCTTCCTTGTGCCATTGATTATCAAATGGTAGTTGCTGCCGCCAAACGAGATGATAATCTTATTCGTGTGATTGCGGTTGATTATCAGAATGCGCAAGATCAATTCTCTCTCGAACATCCCATTGAGTTTTTACCTAATAAAATGTGGGCTAACTATATTCGTGGCGTTATTCATTTTTTACAACAAGCCAAATATGTATTTCAGGGTATGGATATTGCCATTACAGGTAATGTGCCTCAAGGGGCTGGCTTAAGCTCTTCAGCTGCATTAGAAGTGGCTATAGGACAAACAGTAAAAACACTTTATCAACTTCCTATTAGTCAAAAAGAAATTGCCCTTAACGGTCAAAGAGCAGAAAACCAATTTGTTGGATGCAATTGCGGTATTATGGATCAGCTTATTTCTGCATGTGGTGAAGAGAGCCATGCACTATTAATTGATTGTCGTTCATTAGCCACTACGGCGGTAAAAATGCCAGAAAGTGCGGTAGTGATGATCATTAACTCAAATAAAAAAAGAGGGTTAGTCGATAGCGAATATAATACGCGTCGTCAACAGTGTGAGGAAGCGGCAAAAATATTAAATGTTACTGCATTACGAGATGCGACCTTAGCGCAATTGCAAGCGAAAAAAACGCTGATGAATGATAAAGTGTATCGACGTGCTCGTCATGTGATCACCGAAAATGAGCGTACTTTACAAGCGGCTGAGGCGTTAAAACAAGGCGATCTTACTAAACTTAGTGAATTGATGGCACAATCACATATCTCTATGCGTGATGACTTTGAAATAACCGTTAACGAAGTGGATACACTGGTAGAAATTGTTAAATCAGTGATTGGTTCGCAAGGTGGCGTTAGAATGACTGGCGGAGGTTTTGGGGGCTGTGTGGTGGCGCTGGTGACTCCTGATTTAGTCGCAAAAGTGACACAAGCAGTTGAAGCCCAATATAAAAACCAAACAGGTTTAAAAGAAACTATTTATGTCTGCTCTGCAAGCCAAGGGGCGGGCTATCTGGAGATAACTAATGGCATTAAATGAAAACCGTTTTTTTAAGCCTGAACAGATGACCACACAAGCCGCTTTTGATGGTTTGCCTGCTCAAGTTGTGATTTTGACAAACCGTTTTGGTATGTCTATCTCCATTATGGATATTGGTGCAACATGGTTAAGTTGTATTGTCCCTGTGAATGGCTATCGTCGCGATGTGCTTTTAGGATCTGCAGATATGAAAGCCCATCAACAGCAAACGGCCTATTTTGGCGCAACGGTAGGGCGTTTTGCTAATCGTATTGCAGGGGCTAAATTCACCATTGCCGGAACTGAGTATCGCCTTGTTGCTAATGAAGGCAACAATACGCTACATGGTGGTAAACAAAATTTTAGCCATCGTCGCTGGACTATTGTGGCGCAATCCACACAGTCGGCCACTTTAAGCTTGCTATCTGCAGATGGCGAACAAGGATTTCCCGGTACCGTCGAAGCCAGTGTGACATATGCATTAACGGATGATAATGAAGTTCATATTAATTATCAGGCTATTAGTGATAAAACGACAGCGCTGAGTTTAACTAATCATGCCTATTTTAATTTAGCTGGGGAGCATACTCAGCGAACGGCTCTTGAACATGATTTAGTTATCCACGCTTCTCACTACTTAAAAAATGGCGCGGGTAATATTCCTACAGGGGAAATTGTCGATGTGACTGGGACGGGATTCGATTTTCGCCAATTAAAACGTATCGGCATCGATTTTATGCGAGATGAATGTCAAAAAGCCGCTAATGGCTATGATCATGCGTTTATTTTAGACAAACAAAAAATAGCAGATAAAGCATCGATTGCCACAGTTATTGCCCCTGAAGGTGAGCTTAAAATGGATGTTTTTACTACCATGCCTTCTATACAGTTTTATACAGGAAATTTTTTGGCACAGAGTAAAGGAAAAACTCGTCGTTATGGTAATTATTCGGGGCTGGCTTTAGAGACACAATATTTTCCTGATGGGCCGAATCATCCTGAATGGGGTGAGAACCAAGGTATTTTAGCTGCAAATACTCCGTGGCATAGCCAAACAATATATAAATTTTATCAGTAATAGATAAAGGAAAGTGTAAACGCTTTCCTTTTTTACTGTTTATTTGATCATTTTACTTTTTAAATTTCTTATCTTCACTGATAATCATGCCACTTGTTTTATAACTTACTCTTTTTCTTAGCCATCGATTAATGACACGAGGTTTATAATGCAGAATAAGAGTTATTTATGAGGTGGATATGGCAACTATCAAGGATGTGGCAAAAGAAGCGGGTGTTTCTGTTGCTACGGTATCTCGGGTCATTAATAACTCACCAAAAGCGAGCCGAGCATCGATAGAGATTGTCAATTCGGCAATGCAAAAATTAGGTTATCGCCCCAATGCTGCTGCGCGAGCGCTGGTCAGTCAAAGCACCCAAACATTAGGTGTTTTGGTGCATGACGTATCCGATCCCTTTTTTGGAACCTTGGTCAAAGCGGTCGATAATATTGCCAGAAAAGCGGGAAAACATATTCTGGTGTGTAATGGTTACCATGATGCGCAAGATGAACGCCAATCTATTGAACTCTTGATCAACAGCCGTTGTGATGGTTTAGTGATCCACTCTAAGGCACTTTCTGATGAAGAGTTGTTAGCTTATGCCAATGAAGTTAATAGCATGGTATTAATTAACCGTTTTATCCCAGAAATTGCGGAACGTTGTGTCGCCTTAGATAACTATAAAGGGGCATGGATTGCTACCGAACACCTTATTCGCCAAGGCCATACTCAAATCGCCTATATCTCATCCACTCACCATATTGAAGATACCAGCCAAAGGCTTGCGGGATATAAAGCTGCTTTAGCGGCTTATAATATTAGTTTGCCTGAAAGCTATGTCGAATATGGCGAGCCAGAAGGCGAAGGGGGAGAGCAAGCGATGATGCGTCTATTAACCAAGTCGATAGATTTTACAGCAGTGGTCACCTATAACGACTTTATGGCTGCTGGGGCATTATCGGTGCTTGATGAAAATGAGATCCCTGTTCCTGAAAAAATTTCAGTGATTGGCTTTGATGATGTACTTATCGCTCGTTATATTCATCCTCGGCTAACAACGGTGCGTTATCCGATACATATGATGGCAGAGCAAGCAGCAACATTAGCGTTAAAGCTTTCTCAAGGGGAAGTCCTAACCCAAAAGCAGCGTATTTACTCACCCACTCTGGTTCAGCGCAACTCCGTTTATAATTTAAGCCACCTTTCTTAATCATCCATTATACTTTAAACATGTTACAAACTTCTGATAATAGGCTCAGAAGTTTATAACAGTTTGTTTAAGCGCCTTTTTTATCTGTTTTATCGCTTAAAAATATTCTTATTATTATCTGGTTATTTCTTGTAATCGTTATCAAACTCTCTTTATTTTGTTTATTTTTAGCGATGACTTTTTTCTCAATTAAAAGAGCATAAAGTGAAATCAGCGAATTTTGTTGATTTATTAGTTAAGGTAATCGTTTGTTATGTGCTTTATCGATCCGATTTTTAACATAGGCGATAAAATTGTGAACGGAGTAACGGAAAAAGCAAGTGGAAACGTTTACATTAATATTCTCTTCTCTCTATGGGTCTGAAAGGAAAATATTATGCATACAGAAGGTGTTGGATTAAGCACAATAGATTATGCAATCTTTGCCCTCTATGTCATCATTATTATTAGCCTTGGATTATGGGTTTCTCGTTCAAAAGATGGAGCTAAAAAAGGAACAAAGGATTACTTCCTGGCGGGTAAAACACTGCCTTGGTGGGCGATTGGTTCTTCTCTTATTGCTGCTAATATCTCAGCTGAGCAATTCATTGGTATGTCTGGCTCAGGATTTTCGATAGGTCTTGCTATTGCATCTTATGAATGGATGGCAGCATTGACGTTAATCATTGTTGCTAAATACTTTTTACCTATTTTTATTGAAAAAGGCATTTATACCATTCCTGAATTTGTTGAGAATCGTTTTAAAAGTCGTAATTTAAAGACGATCCTCGCCGTATTCTGGTTAGCACTCTTTATTTTCGTTAACTTAACATCTGTATTGTATTTAGGATCATTGGCGTTAGAAACCATTCTTGGTGTGCCGATGATGTATGCCATTATTGGTCTGGCACTATTTGCGGTTATCTACTCGCTTTACGGTGGACTTTCAGCGGTTGCATGGACGGATGTTGTACAAGTTTTCTTCCTGATCCTCGGTGGACTTTTCACCACCGTACTTGCTGTTAGCTATATCGGTGGTGATGGCGGAATAATGGAAGGCTTAAGTAAGATGACAGCCGCCGCGCCAGATCACTTTAAAATGATCTTAGCAAAAGAAAACCCACAATTTATGAATTTGCCAGGAATTGCTGTGCTAATCGGTGGGCTATGGGTTGCTAACCTCTATTACTGGGGCTTTAACCAATACATTATTCAGCGTGCTTTAGCCGCTAAATCTATTAATGAAGCGCAAAAAGGTTTAGTGTTTGCCGCTTTCTTAAAACTGATTGTGCCTATTTTAGTTGTTGTGCCGGGGATCGCAGCTTTTGTTATCACAACCGATCCTACGCTGATGGCAGGATTAGGAACAATGGCACAGGAGCATATCCCAACCTTAGCACAAGCGGATAAAGCCTATCCTTGGTTAACACAATTCTTACCTATTGGGGCTAAAGGGGTTGTGTTTGCAGCACTGGCAGCAGCTATCGTTTCTTCTTTAGCTTCCATGCTTAACTCTATCGCGACTATTTTCACGATGGATATTTATAAAGAATATATTGGGCCAAAATCCTCAGAAACCCGCTTAGTTAATGTGGGACGTATTAGTGCGGTGATTGCATTGATTATTGCTTGCTTTATTGCGCCACTGTTAGGGGGCATTGATCAGGCATTCCAATATATCCAAGAGTACACAGGTTTAGTGAGTCCTGGTATCTTAGCTGTATTCTTGTTAGGACTATTTTGGAAGAAAACTAATGCCAAAGGGGCAATTATAGGGGTTGTACTCTCTATTCCTTTTGCTTTATTCCTAAAATTAATGCCACTAGGAATGCCATTCCTTGACCAAATGATGTATACCTTTATTTTCACCGCGGTTGTTATTGGTTTGGTCAGCTTAACCTCAACGAAAAGTGATGATAGCGTAGGGGCGATTGTATTAACTGATGCAACATTTAAAACCCAAAGTGGGTTCAATATTGCTTCTTATATCATTATGATCATCCTCTGTGTGCTTTATGCTGTATTTTGGTAACTAGTAATTAATTTTATTTATCAATGTATTACAAAAAAAAGCAGAGCTAATAGTTCTGCTTTTTTTGTCACTTCAATGCCTATTCAAATCTTCTTATCTTTGTTGCTCTAAATTGCTTTGATGCAGATTAAAAAATATCACTAAATTGCAAAAGAAAATTATTCTCACAGTCAATTGATTAAGATAATATTAATCATTCTCATTACTATAACCATTATTGACTTCAGGGATTTGTTATGAAATTTAAAATAAGTGCTTTAACAGCCTGTATTTTAATGACTTCTTATTCACTACACGCACAAGAAGATAAAGTAGAACGATTAGTTGTATCAGCCTCAGGGTTTGCACAGCAACAAACAGATGCACCCGCTAGCATTACGGTAATCAACAAAGAACAATTAGAGAAAAAACCGATACACGATCTTGCTGATGCCGTAAAAGGGGTTGAAGGCGTCAGTGTGAATGGTAATGCAAATAAACAAGAAATTACTATTCGTGGCTTACCCGGAGAATACACACTGATTTTGGTTGATGGCAGACGTCAAAATAGTCGTGAATCACGCCCTAATGGGAGTGGTGGATATGAAGGTGGATTTATTCCTCCTGCGGATGCCATTGAACGGATCGAGGTAATACGTGGGCCAATGTCATCACTCTATGGCTCAGATGCGATGGGCGGTGTGATTAATATTATTACTAAGCCTGTTACTAAAGAGTGGCATGGTGCAGTTTCCATGGGGGGAACATTGCAACATAACCGTGACGCGGGAGATTCTATCAATGGTGATTTTTATCTTTCAGGCCCATTAATTGAAGATAAATTAGGTTTACAACTTTATGGTAGTAGCTACTTACGTGCAGAAGATAAAATTACGTATGGGCAAGGGCGTAACGATAATAAAAATATTACGGCCAAATTAGCTTTTACTCCTACAGATAACCAAACCATTTTATTAGAAGCTGGACGCAATTCGCTACAACGCACGACAACACCGGGTAAATCGATGAGCGAATTTACCAATCGTGGTGGACGTCTTGATAAAAACAAAATGCTAGAAACGAATAATGACCGTAACCATTGGGCATTAACTTATAAAAATCAGTTTGATATTTTGCACTCTGAGTTAAGTGTTTATCAAGAGCAAACCAAGCGTGTTCAAAAGACGGAAGGTGTAGATAAAGCGACAGGAAATAGCTACAAATATTATGAAGATCGCCGCCCTGAAATCACTAATACTGTTTTCGATGCTAAATTTACCGCATTCCTTCCTGATAATGTGATGACTTTTGGTGGTCAATACCAATATGCACGTTTAAAAGACGAATCTTCAGTCGGCGGTAAAGAGGTCAAACAATCTACGATCACCGCTGATCAAAAAGCGTTATTTTTAGAAGATGAATTTAGTGTCACTGATAATTTAGCCCTAACTGGGGGAATACGTCTTGATGATCATGAATACTATGGTAAGCACTGGAACCCAAGAGCATACGCGGTTTACCATTTAACCGACGAGTTTACTATAAAAGGGGGGATTGCTAAGGCCTTTAAAGCCCCGAGTTTACGAGAAATTAGCCCTCAATATGGTACATCAACGGAAAAAGGGCGAGCGATTATGTATGGTAATCGTGACTTAAAACCTGAAACTTCGGTTAGCCAAGAAATTGGTGTTGGTTATGACAATGGTGATGGTTTTACCGCCAATGTGACCTTCTTTAATACAGAATTTAAAGATAAGCTTACCAACTACGATACCGGTGAAATCGATCCTATTACCGGATTAAAACTGTACCAATATGATAATGTGGGTAAAGCTAATATTAAAGGGATTGAAACCGCGGTTGCATTCCCTGTCGCTGATAATTGGCGAGTAAGTGCTAATTACACTTATATCAACTCTAAGCGTAAAAGTGATGACGAAAAATTAGGCTCTGGTGAATCATTAAAAGGTTATCCATTGGATATGACACCAAAACATAGCGCCAATGCGCGTGTTGATTGGCAATACGATGAAGCTACCAGTTTCTATGCCAATACTGCCTATACTGGTAAGCAAATTTGGGCGGCTCAACGAAATGGTTATACTGGCGCTCGTTATCGTAGTGGTTATACAACCTTTGATTTAGGAATGACCTATAACTTTAATAAAAATACCATGCTAAATTTAGCCGTATTGAATATTACTGATGAAACGGGTCCTGCGGTCAACGATAAAGGGGGGAACTGGGTCGTTGATGAAGGCCGTCGTTATTGGGCAAATATCAAATATAGTTTTTAATCTATCTCAATAAAGGTAAGCCTCATTTATTATGGGGCTTACTGCCATCATTTGATAATAACTTACAGAGTATCTGATTGATGAGAATACTAATGTTATGTGGAATGATAATGTTATCTTCTATTGTGCAAGCAAGACCTAATCAACAAGTTCCTCAACTCACACCACAAGTATCAACCTATTATCACATTATGGAAAAAGAGGTTGAGCATCAAGGAAAGCAGTATCGCTTTTTTCTTGCGATCCCCAAAAATACGCCTAAGACAACAGTGCTGTATAGTGTTGATGGAAATGCACAATTTCCACTTATTGTGAATGAAGCACTAGCGCAAGCGAAAAAGCCATTGCCTGTTATTGCAAGCCTAGGCTATGTAGGTGAAAAGGCCTATTTTATAGCGGAAAGAACTCACGACTATACCCCAAGAGTACATGGCGAAGCCTTTGCCAAAGGCGGTAATGTTGAACAGTTTTATCAGTTTATGGTAAGCCAATTAAAACCCTATGTACTAGCACAGATGGCGCAAGAAAACATCACTATTACTGAGCAATCACTATTTGGACACTCCTTTGGTGGCGTGTTTACGCTATATGTATTATTTAACCATCCAGACGCTTTTCAACGCTATATTGCTGCTAGCCCATCTCTTTGGTGGGGAAAAGGTGAGTGGATCACTCAAGATAAATGGCAACAGATCCCCAATAATGTTGCGGTGACCATTACATTAGGTGAATTAGAAGAAACCCCTGATTTTTCTCAAATGAGCGAAGAGCAACGCTTGCGCTATCAAACGCGTAGTAGCTGGCTTACTCCTCGACAACTCTGTGATTATCTTACTGATGCCGGCAAAACATGCCAATTTTACCTCTTTACGGGGAAAGGACATGGCAGTTCAATCCCTGATGCAATCAAAACCGCTTTAGAACAAAGTACAGAATAAGCGTTGTTATTAACGGCTGTTTTATTTAATAAAATAGCCGCTATTCTGCTCTGTGCGCTGTTATCACAAAGGTTATAGATTATTCTCAATTTTAAAAAATAATTTGCGCCAAGGACTACTTTTTTACCGTGAAAGGACGATAATAACGGATAGGATAAATAAAATTACTCGCTAGCATTAGATTTTATAATTTTATTTATTTTTAGTAACGAGCTATATTCACGCACCCCTAACTTAGGGACGCCACCCACTGTTTTCATCACTATTGCTTTCATCTTTTCTAGATGAAAGGAGTGCCAATGTCTGGCTTCGAGAAAACAGCGCATGATTAACCGTTTTGATTGTGGAGACGAGGGTAGTGAAACAGAACACTACTTTGGTACGCAAAGGTGACAGTACATTAGTACCTGTCGCGGGTTTAACGGTATTTGCTATCGCATCAGGCTATTTAATGAGTTTAATTCCACTATCTATGGATAGTTTTGGTATTGATACTTTTTATGCTAGCTGGTTAGCAAGCATTTACTTTATTGGATTACTTATAGGTTCAGTGATGATCGAACCTATTATTGCAAAAATAGGGCATAGGCTCTCTTTTGTGCTGTTTTTATTGTTGTTAGCATTCACCGTGAGTATTTTGCCACTGTTACCTTATTTATCGGTATGGCTAGTATCTCGTTTTTTCGGTGGTATGGCGGTTGCGGGTATCTTTGTTGTAGTCGAATCATGGTTATTAATTGGTGATAATCCTAAAGAGCGAGCTAAACGCTTGGGCTTTTATATGACATCACTTTATGGTGGCACAACATTAGGTCAGCTTGCTATTGGTGCCATTGGTACGCAAGGGGCAATTCCTTTTATCGCGGTATTGGCATTGCTATTAATTGCAGTGTTACCTCCTTTGTTTTTTAAACAAGGACAACCCCAATGCCACGAGCATAAAAGTTTGTCACTTAAACAGATTAGCCGGCTGAATAAAGCTTCTTTAGTAGGCTGTATGGTTTCTGGCGTTGTGATGGGGAGTATTTATGGCATGATGCCATTGGCTTTAAATCAAGGACAATTTAACACCGACCAAATTGGGGTGTTGATGGCAGCAATTATTTTAGGTGGTATGGTTGTTCAGCCTATTATTAGCAAATTGTCGGTGATGATGAGTAAAACCCTATTATTAGCCATGATGTGCTTAGTTGGGGTATTTGCGATGGGCATGACTTATCTGTCTAATGACTATGTGGTGTTAATTATTGCATTAGCTTTATTAGGAATGTCATCTTTTGCACTTTATCCTATTGCTATCACATTAGCTTGTGATCATGTTAATGCGAGCTATATTGTGGCAATTACTCAGGTGATGTTATTAAGTTACAGCGTGGGTTCAGCAATGGGGCCATTAGGCGCAGGTATGTTTATGTCACAAGCAAGTAACGGCATTATGAACTTTTTCTTTGTCGTGTTATTAGCGACAGCTGTATATATGTTATTTGCCAGTTTACGACGCAAAAGCCATATTGTGCTTAACTAATTGCGTTAAACACTTTCATTCTTTGATATCAACCGAGTTGCTTTTAAGAGTAACTCGGTTTTTTTTATTGATGCGCCATGGTTAATTAAGATCCTTCTCATATTTTTACCCCACTATTTAGCAAATGATAAAGTCATTAAATAAAGATGATTTTAATTATCATCGATTGATACAACATGGAAATAATTCTTTGAAAATATTCATATTTAGCTTTCTCTCTCTGATTATCTTACCCATTTCTGTTTCCCAAGCGATAACACCGACACAAAATAAACAGCTGGTGGCTTATGCAACGGATCTACCTAGAGCCGTTATTTATGATCCAGCCTACCGTAAAATTAATTATCCTAATGGTGATGTGCCTGCTCATTATGGGGTGTGTAGTGATGTGATTATTCGTAGTTACCGAGGAATTGGCATTGATTTACAAAAATTGTTACATGAAGATATCAAAGCCAATTTTGCACTTTACCCTAGTAAGCGTATCTGGGGACTTAGTCGACCTGATACTAATATTGATCACCGCAGAGTACCCAATTTGGAAGTTTTTTTCTCGCGTAAGGGAAAGGTGAAACCTATTAGCAAAGAGGCGTCAGACTACTTGCCTGGTGATATTGTTAGCTGGCGCTTAGATAATGGGCGTCCTCATATTGGTCTCGTCATAGACAAGAAAAGCAGTGATAATCAGCGCTATTTAGTGATGCATAATATTGGTTTTGGACAAGTCGCTGAAGATGTTTTATTTTCGTGGAAAATAACCGGTCATTACAGTTATTAAAATTAGATTTAAATAGAATATAAAAATATTTACTAATAACGAGTAATAGCAAAATAAAAAGAAAGTTAATTAATATAATATTAATAGACGCCCATACTAAAAATAATTATTTTGGTATGGGCGTCTATTTCTGGGGGAGAATATTTTCATCAGAAATATTCATAATTAGTCCTCTAAGCCACCGAGTAACATACTGACAACGGCAACGGAACAAATAAGGGAAAGGAAAAGAATGAAAAATGAGCTACTGATCATAGTGACCTCCTAATTTATTGCTATTTTTAAATAAAAAACCTCACTAAATACACATTATTAATTGATTACTCTCTATACTAGATGATTTATAAATAAAGTCAAACTAACCTATTATTTTATAATGCTATTTTTAGTGAAAATTCTTTATTTTGTGCAAAGAAGTGCAAAATTGTGATCAAAGAGACTCAGGAGGGGCTAGCCCCTCTGATGTTCTACGCAGAATGCGGTAGAGAAATATTAGGAAGAGGAGGAAGCCCAAAAGCGGCTCTTGCCCGATCGCAAGCTTCATTTTTTACGCCATTAGCCCAAGATTGTTCAAACTCACGGCAAGGAGATGGTCTCTGTTCATAAATTGCACAACTCACGCATTCACCAACTTCACCAATCAATTTTTCACAGCGTGGTTGTTTCTCATTAGTTCCTTTCATACATGATAGAAAAGGGGTTAAGGGTTCGGTAAATTCGTCAGGAACAACACCACCACCACTTTTCATTTCAGCCCAATAGAAAGAGACTCTAAAATAGGCGCAACATGCACCACAATGCATACAGGGATTATCCTGCATATAAATAAAATCGTTAGAATGTTTGCTCATACCAGATACCGTTTTATCTGACCTTAAAGTAATATAAGAAGTTTTTGAAAATCGTTTTCACTTAAGAGAAGCAACAAAGAAAGAAAGAGAAACAATGCCTCTCTTAGCTAGCTATTATGCGCTGAATGAAAATATTTTTTCAAGAGCAATATTTGCTTTTTGTAGTCAAATTTCTACTAATGCAGTGCATAATATGGGATGTGATAATTTATTGAATGATATAACTTAATCTTGCCGTGAATTACTGGTTAGTGCTTAATAATTGCAATCAATTATTTTGATTGTTTTTTGTTCGGATGAGGCGGGGCTCTACAAAACAAAAAACCTCATTTCGAAATGAGGTTTTGAAAATTTTCATTTATTTTATCAGCAACTATTTTTTATTCTTTAAAATGGCCCCTTAAAAATAAATAGCGCACCCGCACCAATTAAAATAAAACCGATAAAGTGGTTAAGTGTGAAACTTTCACCTAAATAAGTCACCGAAAAAACAGCAAAAATGGTTAGTGTGATGACTTCTTGAATGGTTTTTAATTCGGCTGCGCTGTAATAGTTGTGGCCGATACGGTTTGCAGGAACTGCAAAACAGTATTCAACAAAAGCGATTAACCAACTGAGTAAGATCACTATAATTAACGGCTTGTTACCGTATTTTAAATGGCCATACCAAGCAAAAGTCATAAAGATATTGGAAATTATCAGCAGAATAATGGGGGTAAATTTATACAACATATTTGTCATACCACCAGAGGTTTTAAAGGGAGAAAGTAGCAAAAAATCAGCGATGAGATTACTGCAAAACGCTTTGTTTTGCTATTGACATCAAGTAAAAAAAGTCTATTTTTTTGCTTCTATTGCTAAAAATAGAACTTCAGAGGATCAAAAAAAATTGACTTAAATCGAGAAAAAACACTAAACCTGATTTTTTGTATATTATCCTCTCAGTAGATAAATATAACGCTTACTAAGATTATTATTAAAACACCTTTTTTTATAAAAAATACTAATAAAATAGATAGATTTAAAGACTTATTAATTATAGTTTTACTTCTTATTAAGATTTATTTTCTACACTTAATGCGACATATCCTAAATTTGTGTTTTCGCACTAATAGATGTGGTGTTAATTCTTTAATACCTTATATTTGACAGTCAAATTTAGTAAAAAATTTATTATTGGGAGCCAACGTGAAGATAGGTACGCTTTTAATTTCTTACAGTTTACTCACAATGAGTTTGCTCTCTTTTTCCTCCTTTGCTCAAGTAAATCACGATCCCCTGACCAAATGTTATGAGTTGTCAACAGATGCAAGCCAAACAACCATTAAAGCTTGTCTATTAGATGAACTAAGATTATCTGAAGAGCAGTTGAATGTTATCTATAATAAAAGCAAAGGCGACCTTGAAGATAGTGACTCTATCGCGGCTAAAAGTGCTATTGATGCATTAGTCAGTTCACAAGAGCAGTTTATTCTTTTTAGAAGTAGTGAATGCCAACGTCAATCTGCTTTAATGATGGGGGGCAATGGTGCTGATGAAGTACTGCTGGCTTGTGAAATAAAATTAAATCAATGGCGAGCTAAATTATTACTCACTAATTAAGCCATAAATACAAAACACCTGTATAAAAGGTGTTTTGTATTTGGGTCAATCCGTTGACCATGACGTTAATTTATTTGGTTATCGTTTTTATATTGTTTCGTTTAAACTAACAATCTTCAATAATAAGATAAGCGGCATGAACAGGGCCATGAACTCCCCATACTTTGATTAATTCAATATCAGCCGTTGAGCTTGCACCACCAATTAAATTGATACATGAAGGCATTCTGATCCCATCTTGTGCCATTTTGTGTAAACGCTCTGCAAGTTGAGCCACTCGCGGTAAAATGTCACTTTTGCGTAAAATAACAATCGAGGTTTCAGGTAACAGGCTGACAGAACGCCCTTTTTCCGGAGAAGAAAACAGCACAATCCCGCCAGATTCTGTTAATCCCGCTTCCGCAAAGACAATCCCTATTTGAGAGCGCTCAGCATGAATAATATTTTCATGACCGAGTTTAGGATCCCAAATATAAGTTTCATATTTTTCACTAATAGCTTGTGTTACACCAAGTGCATTTAAGCGCTCATCACCACTTATTATCACTGAGCCTTGACAATCATAGCTTTCACAAAGCGCTATTAAGCTATTTATCACTTGTTCTGGTTTAGTGATAACGCATCTTACTTGCTGGGTTTGTGCAAAATCAGTAAATTCTTTGCATAATTCATCTTGGGTTAAATTTGTTAAGCGTGTTTTAGCTAAATTATTAATAGGGGGATCTTGTGGTTTTGGCGTATGCGTCACCTCACGTCCTAATTTTTGAGCAATAGTTTGCAGAAACTCAGCACGATTTTGTTCGTTTAACATATTATTTTTTTCCTTCTGCTTTGTGGCGCTTAAACCAACTACGGAAACTATAACCATCGGGTTTTGGGAGATCACGTGATGCCATCCAATCATTGAGTACACTAATCTTGATTGGAGTTGAGCCATTTTTGATCATCAAGCCCGCCATCTTAGCCCCTACATTCATGCCAACTTTCCAAAGCGTGGGGTGCGCATTAATGTAATTAAACATACCGGTTACACGACGCTCAGCTTTTGGTGTTAAACCACTTTCCGCCATGACTCGACGATGTTTAAGGATCAATTGTGCTAAAGGGATTTTGACCGGACAGACCACATTACATGCATTGCATAATGAGCAGGCATAAGGTAAGTCATGAAAATCTTTATAGCCTCCTAAGAGTGGCGAAATAACCGCACCGATAGGGCCGGGATAAATAGAGCCATAAGCATGACCACCGATATTACGATAAGCAGGACAGGTGTTTAGACAGGCTCCACAACGGATACAGCGTAGAATATCTTTAAATTGTGAGCCTAAAATTTCAGAGCGACCATTATCGACAATCACTAAATGAAACTCTTCAGGGCCATCAACATTACCCGCTTCACGAGGTCCAGTTACCCAAGTGTTATAACTGGTTAGGCGTGAGCCAACCGCACTACGACATAACATCGTGATCAGTGGATCGACTTCTTCAAAAGTAGGCGCAACACGTTCCATTCCCATAACGGCAATATGGGTTTTAGGTAATGTGGTCGTCATCCGTGCATTACCTTCGTTAGTTACTAAACAGACTGAGCCTGTTTCTGCAACCGCAAAGTTACAACCAGTGACTCCAATATCAGCAGAAAGAAAATCTTGTCGAATACGTTGCCTGATAAAAAGGGTCATATCTTCTGGGGTTTCACTACCTTGATAACCTAATTTTTCATTTAGCACTTTACGTATTTGGTAGCGATCTTTATGGATCGCCGGTACAACAATATGAGAAGGGGGATCGTTATCCAGTTGCAGAATATATTCACCAAGGTCGGTTTCGATAATCTCAATACCTTCATTTTGTAAGGCTTTGTTCATACCGATTTCTTCGGTTACCATCGATTTTGATTTAACGATTTTCTTGGCATTTTTCTGTTTGGCAACGTTACAAATATAGCGTGTCGCATCTTCTGCCGTTTTGGCAAAATAGACATGACCGCCGTTTTCAGTCACTTTTTCTGATAATTGATAAAGATAAGCGTCTAAGTTTTCAAGAACATGGTTACGGATTTGTTCTGCGCGATCACGCCACGCTTCCCAATCACCTAACTCTTTTACCATTATTTGGCGATTGGCTCCAATGCGCTCTTGTGCCATAACAACGGCGTTACGCATAATGGTATCATTCATTTCATGCGCTAAGCGTGGTCTAAAATCGATATTACTGGTTTTAATAGACATTGCAGCCCCCTTATTGACTCATTAAAACTTGTGCAATATGCAGCACTTTGACAGGACGCTTTTCACGACTTAAACGGCCTTGAATATTAATTAAACAACTGGTGTCTGCACCAATGACGTAATCAGGGCTGACTTCCATGATATGTTTTACTTTTTCAGTGACCATTTCACCGGAAATTTCTGACATTTTTACTGAGAAGGTGCCGCCAAAACCACAACAAGTTTCTGAATTGGCGAAAGGTAACATTTCGAGTCCTTCAACATGTTTTAATAAGGTTAAAGGTTCACTAACAACCCCTAACTTTCGCGTTAAACTACAAGAGGGATGATAAACCGCTTTACCCACAAGGCGGGCGCCAACATCAACCACACCTAAGGTGTTGACGATAAAGCTGGTAAGATCAATTAAACGATCGGCCACACCTTGGGCTCGCTGCGCCCATTGAGGCTCATCGGCAAGATAGCTGGGATAGCCTTTAATCGCATAAGTGCAAGAGCCTGCAGGGGAAATAATCGGATAATCATTAACTTCTAATGTCTCAATTAATGATTTCATTGCGGGTTTTGCATCATTAACATAACCGCTATTAAGTGCTGGCTGACCACAGCAACCCTGGCGCTCTTGAAATAATACTTCGCAACCTAATTTTTCGAGCAATAATACGGTATCTCGTGCCGAATCTGCTTTTAGCACATCACCAAGACAGGTTGCATAAAAATTAACTTTCATTCACCGAACTCCAAAACATCGCTCAGATGTTGTCATTTTTATTTAAGATAAAATTCTTATTGGTTATTTTTCTTTATTTTCGTTATGTCAAAGCGATAGGTGATAGCCAAGATAAGCCATCACTTATCTTGTATAGTTAATTCATTAGGTGATAAATAATGCCGATTTTGGCACCTAGAATGATGATATAGGCAATACAATATTTTAATGTTTCTCGCATAATGGCACTGCTTTGCCCATCCATTTTGGTCGCCGAAACGGCGATCGCGATGCTTTGTGGTGAAATCATCTTACCGCCAGTCGCCCCAGAGGTATTAGCCGCTGCGAGAATAAAGGGATCAACATGGAGTTTTGCCGCTGCACTGGTTTGAAGCTTGCCAAATAGTACGTTAGAGTTTGTATCGCTTCCGGTTACAAACGTTCCTAGTGCACCAATGACTGGGGCAATAAAGATAAATCCAGCGCCAGTAAAGTTAACTAATGTTTCCGCAATGCTACCAATCATGCCACTGAAATCCATTACCGTTGCCATCGCAACAATAGCCATAATGGCAATAATGGAGTTCTTTAATTGAATTGTGGTTTTTACTAATACAGAAAAGAGCGTTGAAAGGCTTGCACCTTGAATAGTGCCACCAACAAAACTCGCTAAAATAATCAATACCCCAGGCGTACTTAACCAAGCAATAGTTTGATATTCAGTTTGAGTATCACTTAATACAAAAGGAATTTTAGTTGCAATAGTTCCTACTGCGGTTTGGATTGTAGGGAATAGCGGAGAGCAGGCTAAGATAAAAATAAAAGTAAACAGATAGATAGAGCTAGCGACTAATAGCTCTTTAGCTGAGTGTTTTGTTGGCTGTTTACTTTTATCATGGCCTGTTTTCATGCGTTTAGCCAAGAAAATAACCACAATCAGACTGACTAGACTTCCTGCAAAGGCAGGTAATTCTGCACCTAAATTAGCTGCGACAATATATTGAGGGATTAAGGTGCTGATCCCACACATTAAAGTAATAAAGCCGACACCTTTAATGGCTTTAATACCACCACCAGCAATAGCAACAATGACAAAAGGTAATAGAATATTGAATAAACCAAGTTGGATAATAATGGTTTTACTTAACACCAATACATCAAGGCCGGTATTTTGTGCCAAAATAGACACTGGAATACCAACGGCACCAAATGCGGTAGGTACCGTATTTGCGACTAGTGAAGCGACAGCTGCTTTAAAGGGATCAAAACCTAGTGCGATTAAAATACCGATAGGAATAGCAACTGCTGTACCATAACCTGCAACTGCTTCTAAAAAACCGCCAAAACACCAAGAGATAAGTAAAACTTGTACGCGTTTATCATCGCTGATCCCCGCTAATACGTCTTTTAATACCTCCATTCCCCCTGTTTTTAGCATTAGGTTATAGCTGTAAATAGCCGCCAGAATAACGATAATAATCGGCCATAATCCCTTTACCGCACCATAAAGTACAGATACAGAGGCAAATTGTAGGGTGTTATTCCAATGAAAAATAGCGAGAGCCACAGTGATAATTAGCGAAACGAGGACAGCGTGATGAACGGCCGATTTCATTTTTAAAATCATAAAAATCAGAACGGCTAAAGGAACAATTCCCAGTAAAAATGATAGATAGTCTGACATAATTATTTTTATCCTTAAGTTTGCAATTTTTTATCGTTTATCACTGCACCGGCAAACCTATTCATTCGTCATTTATGTTTTGTGTAGGGCACTTAGTTTGATGGTTTTCTATTTTGCTGAAACGATAAATCATAAAGAAAAAAAGATAGTTACCTAAAGAAATAATATAAGCATTCGTTACTTAAACTATTGTCAGGTTAGGTTGTGGGCTATTGTAGGAAAAATTTAGAAAGATGTAATAGAATAAAATCAATTGTGTGACAAATATAAAAAAAATCTATTTTTGTTACTAACTAGTTATTATTTGTCTTGTTTTTTGACTTTTATCAATGTAATTAATTTATTGTTATTGTTATCAAGATGATTTTAGATAGTAAAAATAGAGTTTTTTATTACTTATACTGGTAACTTGTTCGATACATTAAAGCCTAAATTAGCTTTTTTTATTGGTATCCGGCTCATTCGATACCTATAAAATATAAATTTTTCTAATGTTTTTTGTCTGTGTTATAAAAATCAGTTTTATAAACCAAAGTACGTTACCATTTAATATATTCATTATTGATATTAATTATTTTTTATATTTTATCTTTCATTATAATTAATAAATAATAATATTTTATTTTTAAATTTATATAGAGATTAATTCTTTTTATTTTTAATTTTAAAAGTTTTTTTATTTTAAGATTTTTTATTTATTTTTTTGTGGAAAATAAAGATGATAAAAAATAAACGCTAATTTATTTTATATTGCTTTGTTCCAATAAATAAGAATATGATTAGTGTTAGATATATTAGTCATTCAAAATTCATAAAGAAAAGATAATATTATACAAATTGTTTAGTTGACACTTTACTATCAGTGATGAAGTTCTTTTTTATGTTACATTATGATATTACTAGTATAATAGGTAAATTATTTGTATTACAAATCAGTGTGATAATTAATATTTAAACAAGTGATTAGATAAGAATGCTGTAAATATTGAATGGCTAGTAAATATAGCTAAAGTTAAAATAGTGATCGAGATCTGCTTTTTTCTTAATAAAAAATCGTCATATATACCAAAAAAGAGGATGTCTTATTATTACTCTCTATTTTTAATGGTGACTAAAACGACTATTGTTAGGGTATTAACAAAGGGGAAATAATACATAAACTAGAAAATTGTCAGCATATCATTTTCACTCACTTATCTGTTTTTCCGCTTATTATTATTTCTTTGTTATCGGGTGCAAGTAGCGAAAATTTCTGCCACTTAACAATCAGGTTTATTCTGTTTTTGCTGCTTGTTTTTTCTACAGACTTTGACGCTTGTTTATTTGAAATCGCGTTAAGTACGATCGCTTATAAAGTCTGAGAGTTTGAAAATAACGCCCATAAAAAGCAAGATCAGCTGATAAAAATCTTTATCGTTGATAAATAATCTCATAAGTTATGTTAGCAATGTTTTAGGATTTAACATTTGAGGTTATTTTATGCTCAGAGTGAAAAATAGCCATGTTGTTCATAAAAAGCATCTGTATGGTGATTGTGATTAGCAGTGTTGAACAGCGATTAAATCAAAAAGCAATCAAACTGCGACTCATTATGAATCGCAGTTTGAGATTATATTGAGCTATTTACGCTTATAAAGAATTAACGCAACATTCTGAGGAGAACGATTTTTTTATTTTGATTTGTGAATAGACGAGAAGTAGGCCAATAACGCCTACCAGTGCCGCGGTTAAAGGCACAATGTTATAACTGTATTTTAATGCGATACCGCCGATGATGGCTCCGATAGCATTACCTAAATTAAACGCACCTATATTTACCGATGAAACTAAGGCGGGTGCATCATGGGCGATTTGCATTGTTTTAATTTGTAACGCGGGAACAAGTGCAAAGCTTGAGATACTCCAAATAAAAATAGTCGCCACTGCCAGATACACATTATTGGAAACTAACGGCAAAACTGACATAGAGCCGATAAGTAGGATGAAGAAAAGGATTAATGTTTTTTCGATACCGTAAGAAGATAGTTTTCCTCCTAAGTAATTCCCGATAGTAAATCCTAGACCAATAATAACTAATACCACAGCGACATGGCTTTCAGATATATGAACGGTATTGGTTAAAAAATGAGCAATGTAGGTATACAAGGCAAAAAGTGCAGAGGCACCAAATACGGTTGTTAATAGTGCTAATACAACGGGTAAGCGAGTAAGAACACCCAGCTCATATTTAATATTAGGCTTTTTTCCTTTAGGCATAACAGGTAAAAACATTAATAATCCGATTAGGGTAATAAAACCCAGACCTGAAATTAATATAAAGGCTAATCTCCAGCCATATTGTTGTCCAATCCAAGTGACTAAGGGTACACCGACTAAATTAGCGATAGTCAATCCCATAAACATAGCAGCGACGGCAGAGGCTTGTTTATGTTTTTCAACTAAACTGGCAGCAACGACAGAGCCAATACCAAAAAAAGCACCATGATTTAGGCTAGTGATCAACCGAGCTATCATTAAGCTCCAATAACTATCTGCTTGTGCGGCTAATAGATTTCCTGCAATAAATAATAATAACAATAATCCCAATGCATGACGTTTGGTTAATTTGCCAAGACTTAATGTCATAATAGGTGCACCAATCATCACCCCAACAGCATAACCAGTAATTAATCCACCTGCGGTTGCTATGGAAATACTCAGTCCATTAGCAATATTAGGTAGCAATCCCATAGGTGTAAATTCGGTGGCTCCTATGGCAAATGCTCCTGTAGCGAGGGCAAATAAAGGAAAAAATGCTTTCATTATTGTTCCTAGTAAAATAGCGTATAAAGGTAATGTTAAATTGGTAAAAAGTTTAATTAGCGCTAGATAGGCAATAAAGTAGACAATAAACAATAGACTTTTGCGATAAAAGCAATAATCCACTTTATTAAAATACACAGTGATTAATGGCTACTTTTTTAGCATTTTTAACTTATTGTTGGTTTATTCTGTTTCGATAAAAGTGATTAATACTGCAGTGTCTCTTTTTGGTGATTTTTTGCCCTGAAGTGCATCCGTTTATTTTCTGTTAAAATAGCTCATATTAAATATTTAGTAGTAAGAAAATTAGGAGTAAATATGAATATTCTACTTATTAACGGTGGACAAAAATTTGGGCATTCTGCAGGACAATTAAACCGTACATTACATGATATCGCTCTGGCACATTTGGCGACATTAGGGCATCAGGTAAAAGAAACACAAATTGAAGAAGGCTATGATATCAACGAAGAGATAGAGAAATTTATCTGGGCTGATACTATTATTTATCAGATGCCGGGCTGGTGGATGATGATGCCATGGAAAGTGAAAAAGTATATGGATGAAGTCTATACTTATGGTCACGGCAAACTATATGAAAACGATGGACGTACTCGTCATGATCCAAGCAAACAATATGGTAGCGGGGGATTGTTGCAAGGTAAGCAATATATGATCTCCGTGACTTGGAATGCCCCTATTGAAGCTTTCAATGAATTTGGTAATTTCTTTGATGGGCGAGGGGTTGATGGTGTCTATTTTGCTTTTCATAAATCACAACAATTTCTTGGTTTATCTCAGCTGCCTACTTTTATGACCAACAACGTGATTAAAGAGCCTAATATTGAGAAAGATATTGTAGAATATAAAGCACATCTAACCAAAGTCTTTGGCTAAAAATTAAACGGCTCAAAAGGAGTGTTATATGCGCTATATCATTATCTTTTTGAGCCTCATTTTATATGGATTTAATCTTATGGCTTATTCAGAACAAACGCTGGTATTTATCCGTCATGGTGAAAAGCCTGATAATGATAGCGGACAATTAAGTTGTCAGGGATTAAATCGTGCGCTAGCACTACCTAATCGATTGATAACACAATTTGGTCAGCCTGATGCGTTATTTGCTGCAGCACCAAAACAAAATAAACTTGGAAATTCATTACGCTCTCTTCAAACTTTAACACCTCTTGCGGTGAAAACATCACTGCCAATCCATTTAAATTACCATGCCAAAGAGATAGACCCATTACGTAATAAACTGCTGAGTGAAGAATATCAGAATTCAGTCATTTTTATTGCTTGGGAGCATGATAATTTAGTTAAAGTAGTAAGGGATATTATGGCGCAATTTGGTGGTGATCCAAAAGCTATTCCTAAATGGGAAAGTGGTGATTTTGATAGTATCTATATATTAAAAATAATCAAAGAAGCAGATAAGAAAAAAGTGCTCTTTGAGCAACAGCATCAACAGCTAAATGATGTGCCTAAACAGTGTCCTTAGGCTGAAAAATGCAATATAGCATTGTCATATATATTAAAATAAGCTCGATTAATCATTTCCATATGGTTTAATTTATTGCTACCTATTTTATTTTTTATTCAAAAACTATTCTTTTATTATCTGTTTATTACCATTGTTAGGTTTATTTTAAGTAAAAATACTTAAAATCCTAATTGCCGTGTTGGTTTACTTCCCTGTTTAGTTTACTCGATAAAGTATCCTGTTGATCATTGTGAAGTAATATTGTTATTTATCATTTGAATGATTTTAAATATATCCGATAATTAAAATGTTCTAATTTTTATTACTAGGTAATAATACGAATATTTTTACTTTATTCATATAATAGATAACTATTTTGTTATCAGTTATAGCCATTGAATAAAGTGGGGACACTATATTAAGCAACCAGAGGTAATATGTTACTACAAACCATTTTAGCAGCGCTGGGCCCTATTATCTTAGGGCTTTTAGTTGGCTGGCTTTCCGGTAAATATGGATTTATTAAAAGAGAGTATTCACAAGCCTTTGCTGATTTTGTCGTTAAAATTGCTCTGCCTTTTTCACTCTTTTTAGCGGCAACCCAAGCTTCTCCGTCGGTTTTCTTTAATATCGACTATCTATTAGCTCTCGCGGTAGGATTAATTGTTTCTTATCTTATTGGTTTTTTAGGCGGCAAGTTCTTTTTTAAACATGATAAAAAGAACTCAGCAATGCAGGCATTATCGGTTTCATTTCCTGATATGGCTTATTGTGGACCACCAGTATTACTGGCAACAGTCGGCTCATCTGGTTTGATTGCTATGGTGGTGGGAAATTTGATCTACACGGTAATTATTTTACCTTTTACTATCATGATCATTAGTGGTGCCAAACAAGGAAAAAGCATTTTACAGTCATTGCTTAATGCTATCTCTCAGCCATTAGTTTTCCTGCCTATTTTGGGGGCTATGCTAGCTATTTTCGGCGTTAAGCTACCAGAGATTTTACAAAACTCAGTGAATGAAATAGGGAAAACATCTGGTGGTGTAGCATTATTTTTCTTAGGACTATTAATTTCAGGGCTCAAACTCAAAGTTAATACTGAAATTGTTTTTAATGTGATAATAAAGAATGTTGTACAAGGGGCATTAATTTTAGGAACGGGATTTGCACTTGGATTAGAAACTGAATTATTAAAAGCCGTCTTTCTAATTGGTGTATTGCCTACTGCAACAGCGGTGCCTGCTTTAGCTATTACAAATAAGGCCTATGCTGATATGGCAACGGGCACTGTATTATTAAGTACGCTATGTTCATTACTTTCTATTATTGGTGGTATCACTATTGTAGAAATGATGTAATTTTTCTAAGTATATTTACTTGGAAAAGGGTAATTAATAATAACGATGCAAATAAAAAATAAAACAGACCTTTAATTTCCGGTCTGTTTTATTTTTATCGGTAAGATATAACTAAGGTGTTTCTAATTTTAATATCTTAGCCGTTGATGCACGAATATTACGACAAGCATCGGCATCTATTTTGAGATCAATACCATAAGTTGGAATAATCGTTTTAAGACGATCTTCCCAACCCTCATTTTCAAGTTGCTGTTTAAAGCAAGATTTAATGATATTGATGGCAATAAATGCTGCTGTAGAAGCGCCAGGTGATGCCCCCAATAACACTGAAAATGATTTATCTGCGCTACTAATTAGCTCAGTACCAAACTCTAATACGCCATGATGTTTAGCTGCGGGTTTAATAATCTGCACTCGTTGACCTGCAACAGCTTCTTGCCAATCCTCATGTTGAGCCTGAGGATAGAACTGTTTAAGCATTTCAAATTGATGTGCTGACGTTTGTAATACTTGACCAATTAAATATTCAGTTAATGACCAGTTATCTTTCGCGACATCTAGCATAGGTTCAATATTGCTGGGGCGAATTGACTCAAATAAATCTAAATAGGAGCCGTGTTTTAAAAATTTACTTGAAAAACCAGCATAGGGGCCAAAGAGTAGGGAGCGTTTACCTGCAATAATACGAGTATCAAGATGGGGGACAGACATCGGTGGTGAGCCTACATCTGCTTTTCCATAAACTTTGGCATGATGGCGAGAGCTGATTTTATCTTCATCACAACGTAGCCAAATACCACTAACAGGGAAACCACCGTAGCCTTTACCTTCAGGAATACCTGATTTTTGGAGTAAATCGATAGCGCGTCCACCGGCACCAACAAATACATATTTAGCTGTAATGAGGTATTTATCATGGGTGGTGAGATCTTTAACTTCGATATTCCAACCGCCAGTCTCATTTCTTTTGATATCAATAACATCATGTTTATAGTGCAACTCAAAATTATCTTGTTGAGAAAGTTGCTTAACTAATAGATGTGTTAATGCGCCATAATCGACATCAGTACCAGTAGCTACTCGGGTGACAGCAAGCTGTTGATTCGGATCACGCCCTTCCATAATTAATGGCGCCCAATCTTCAATTTGCTGTTTGTCTTCACTGTATTGCATATTTTCATAACAGTGATTGGCAGACATTTGGCGATAGCGTTGATGAAGGAATTTAACGTTATCTGCACCCCAAACAAAACTCATATGAGGGCAAGCATGAATAAAATCACGCGGATCGGCAATTTTTCCTTTTGTTACTAAATAAGACCATAATTGGCGCGATAAATCGAACTCGGTGTTCACTTCTAACGCTTTACTGATATTAACGGTGCCGTCAGGATTTGGTGGCGTATAATTTAGCTCACAGTTAGCAGCATGTCCTGTTCCCGCGTTATTCCATGAGTTAGAGCTTTCTTGACCACAATCATTAAGTCTTTCAAACATCGCGACTTTTAAATTAGGCTCTAGTTCTTTAAGAAGTGTGCCAAGTGTTGCACTCATAATGCCAGCACCAATGAGCGCGACATCTACATGTTCACTAATAGTTTTATTCATACAGACCCCAATTACTTAGTTGTTTTGGTAGGTTTAAAACATAATCCTGCATCTTCTTTGTAAACAACATAAGCTCGTCGCCAAGGTTCATCATCCATAAGACGCCATTTATGACCAGTGCCACTGTTATCTTGCGCTAACAACACATCACCGGGTTTAATGATAAAAGTTGAGCCATCTTTTGTTTCAAACTCTAATGTTCCTGATAACGTAATAACATAACGAGGAACGGGATCTTGATGCCAATCATATGAACCACCTGAAGTTGTTTCTCTAAACGATAACTCTGAAACAGCAATTGGCAAACTTTCACTATCGCCTCGTGAACTATCCTTAAATTCGATGATACCTTCTTCAAATAAAGAGTTACCATCTTCTCCGGTCCATAAGCGAACACATCGTATCATTTCGTCAAACTCCTTTAATATTTTGATACTTAAAATTTGATATTAGTTTAGTATAGATAACTTTCTTATTATTTCTTCCAATCACTATCACAATTAGGCGTTTTTATTACTAAAATAATCGTAGCAGTAATTAAATAATATAGTTGATTATTATAGCTATTTAGTCTCTAACTTTAAGGGGAAGGTTTATTTTTATTGATGTGATATATAGATATGTTTGTGTTTTGTTTTTATTGAAAATAATTCGCTAAAAGATATTTTTTAAAGTTAATTATTTTTGGTTGTTGTGTCATATTTTAAGTATTAATACTGATAATTTATATTAATAAAAATAGTTAGAGTGCAGAGTTTGGATTAACGAAAATAGAGATATTTCCTCACGCTTTTGACGAAAGAGGGGGATTCTTTTTTTGTTATCGTTATAGTAATTACTCTCTTATTGGCATGTGATTAAGTTTAGCTGAAGGGTTGATTGGCGGTTTTTAGGTATCAGCACGATCAGTACACAGCATTATAGATAAGTTGATAACACAAGATAATCACAATAAAAATTAACATATATTTATATTGTGATTATCAATGATTTTGAAATTTAGACACCAAAGTTAAAAGTAAAAACAGCTTCACCTATATAATCAATTCCATCAGTTAAATCGATATTGTTTTGTGCCAATTTTTTTCTTGATAAAATATACGCATACCTACTTTCGTTATAAGCTCCTATTTGTATTTTTGCATTAAACACTTTTCCAGCTATAAGTTTTAAATTGTTTTTATCAACCTGGGCTTGAGGTTCACTAGTTAACGCTGTTAAGGTATCTTTAAAAATAGTTGCGGACGAGCCAGTCCAAATCTTATCTGCCACTCTTCCTAAATAAGCTCGTTTATTATCAACTTTGATATCAATGACATCAATTATATATCCACCAATCTCTTGTTCTGTATTTTTTGCATTAACTAATCCAAAAACGCTAATTTTCGCTGAATCTGTTGAACTTGTTTTATAATTATCTGATACCTTAAGTGTTAAATAATTGCTTGCATCACAGGATATTTTGATATTGGCACTCTTAGCTCCTAGTGCGTAATTTTCCTCAGCAGGAATAAAAGAGGGGGATATTACACCATAATCAATAATAATATCATTATCACCAGCATTAACGGTGCAAGTAGGGGGAGTAATATCACCGTTTATTTTTAAGTTAGCGCCTGGTGGAGTAGCTAATGCTGGTGTTGACATTACAATCAGCGTAGCAAGACTAAATAGCAATTTTTTCATATAGCCATTCCTTTTTATAAATTTAAAAATATAAATAATACTCTATAATACACAATCTATAATTTTATTTAATTACAAATTGATATATTTTTAATTTATCTAATTAAGATATTCTTAAAGTGATTGTTATTTTATATTTATTCTATTTTTAAACTGTAGCTATCCAATTATCATAGATATTACTAAAGATAAAAATAATTTTTATCTTTTTTAGAGTAAGTGTAGAGTAATTTTAAAAATTAAATTGTTATTGTTTTGATGATGGTAAGTTAATTATTTATTAATATTTGTTCTTTATAGATAACTCTATTTATATTTGTAGACGAACCATGATTAAGGACTATTCGAGTATCGCTTTCAACCATAAAAGTAGATATTTTATCTTGATTTGCAGCTATACCATTTCTATTACTCAGTCTGCGGTCTTCATATCGGTAAATAAGGTACTGCCTTGCGACTGGTGGCTGTCGGTGTGGGTTTCGCTTTTCGACGGTTGGCATTAGTGCGCAGTTGTAAGGCAAAAAGCTAGACAGCTAAAGAAGAAGGGGGGTAAAACCAGACACTATACAGTGGGTTACTTACCGAACAACGGTAAACCCAACCCCAGCCCACAACTCACTATTATCGGTAAGTGGCTGAAGGGATGAGATAAATACAAAAGATCCTAGTATTGAACTAGGATCTTTTCATTGACCCTAATTCACTTAATATTATCTGGATTTATATATAAATATCTATCATCTAACTCAAGATTTAGCTTATTTACAATACCAATGATCTGCTTATACTCATCACTGGTTATTACGACATCATAGTCAGCTATGTGATCGCATAACGTTTCAAAAGCTAAAATACTTTCTGAGTGGTCTATATATTCTAAGTCAAAATCAACAATATCAGGCGCCAAACGCCCTTTCAGATTTTCACCTAAACGTCTAATATCTTGATTAATGTCCATAACAATCGCTGACCTCTATTAGTTTTTTATTGAGGACTAACAAAATCCCTTGGCTACCCAAGCTGCTGAATAATACGACACAACGAGGGCTGATTATAGAGTGGAGTATTGAATGTCAATCAATTTTTATAACAAATCTAAATAAATTAATATAAAAATATAAATAAAAGAATAGCAATTATATTGATTTTAATTTTTACTATTGTGCTATATTTATATAAAAATAATGAGCTTTAAAAGGAATATTATGTCTCGTAAAATTAAAAATATACTTATCTCCATTTTTTTAGTATTTATGGCCTTGGGGTTTTATCTCAATAAAAATCAAATCCAACCAGAGTTAAAGCCAAATGGTTATAGTTATTATCAAAAAGGTGACTATAAAGAGGCGTTTAATTATTTTTCACAACATGCGCAAAGTGATCCGCAAGCGGCATTTAGTTTAGCAATGATGTATTGGGATGGCATAGGGGTTGATAAAAATGCCTTAGCTTCACAAAAATGGTTAATAAAATCAGCAAACTTACAAAATAAAAATGCACTTTATAATTTAGGATATTTACGTAACAAAGGATTAATCCAAAGTCCTACTGATGATGCTCAAGGATTAACGTCATTAACTAAAGCTGCTGATTTAGGCTCTTCAATAGCGAAAGATTTTTTACATGACCTTAATTTTCCTGTGATTTATTATGATCAAAAAGAATATACGCTACTCCCTATTTATGGTGAGCAATCTTGGTCTGAAAAAAAAAGAACACTTGAAGAATTAGAAAAATTAGCAGAAGAAGGCAATAAAGAAGCTGTATATCAATATTTAGAGAATAAGGATTCAGTAAAACAATCAAAAAAGACTAAAAATATGATATGTCCTTTTATTGAAGAAAAAGATCCTAAAATGATGTATTTAAAATATAAGTTAATAAGTCAAGATATTAACTTACTTTTTGATTCAGCATATTTGAACTATCCTGAGGCAACATATCTTCTGTATCAAATCTACAAGGGTGATAAGAAAAACTATCCCCTTCAAGAAAATTCTTTTTTAGCTAATATATATTTAAAAAAATCTGCTGATTTAGCGCATCATGATGGATTAATTAAAATAATAGAGAAATTAAATAATAGTGATACATTATCATCAAATTATTTTAGAAACTTGCTTGAAAAATATATTAATACATTATTATTGAAATATCCAAACTCTCCACAAGCCATGCTAGCGCTCGCTAATGTCTATTTAAAACCAAATAGTAGTTTTTATAATTTTGAAAAAGCACTTAAGCTGGTAGAGAGAGCATATAACATACAGCCATCTCCTGAAAGCAAATTATTATTGGCTAAATTATATTCTAATAGTGAGGGGGTTCATCAGAATATTAGAAAAGCAGTTAGTTTTCTGAAAGAAAACATAACTAATGATAAATTGACAGGTAAAAGCCAAAGAGAATTAGTAAAAATATATTTTGATTTTGGTGCTTCTGATTATCTTAAAAAAGAAGAGATTGTGAATATTTTAAGAGAGAGTGTAATTAAAAATAAATCAGCTGGTACATTTAATCAAAACTATAGCTTAGCTCATTTTTATGCAGATCTTCTTTTAGAAGAAGATGTCGCCAATAATGAAGAATATGCTTTTTCATTATATCAAAAAGCACGAGGTTATGCCTATGAAGCTACTTTTCATCAAGCAATTGCGACTATTAAATATAAAAATATAATAGATGATCAAGCTCTTATTAATATTGTTTCAGAATTGAAAGATGATTTAGAAAGCAGAAGGTTGACCGAAAAAAAACGACAGGAAGGATATAGTATTCTTTTCCGATATGGAATGGATTCACAGTATGTAATTGATTTTATTGTGGAACGTTCGCTATATGATGATAAAATAAGAAAGGCTATTCAACCATTATTAAGTCAAAATACAAATCTTGTATTTCAATATACAATAAAGAATATAATACATGAGAACTCAGCTAACAATATTAATGAAGATAATTTAAAAAAATATTATAAGGATATATTTAAATTAGCTGAAATAGGTTCTATTGATGCAATTAAATTTATTATTACAAAAGAGTATAAAGATAAGAGTGCTGGTGATGAAATTTATCAAGACTATTCTTTTGATAAGTTAACTAATATCACTATTAAGGAACGTTTGGCTTGGCGAAAAAAATGTGCAGATTTAGGTAATTTTATTTGCTTAAAAGAATTAGCTATAATTTATCGAGACGGTAAAGAGGGGGTTAGAAAGAACATTGCGAAAGCATCTGAATATGAACGACGTATTAGCATCAATTCGTCTCACTTTGAGCTGGAATCAGAAAAATATGAAATAGATAGAAGATGGAAGGAAAAAAGAGATAATACACTTGATTATTTACTAAACCAAAAAGAGAGTAGTAAACAACAACTAGAATTAGCAAGATTTTATAGTATTGAAGATAGTGGAAGAAGTTTAATTTATGCCAAAAAAGCATATGATTTAGGAAATAAAGAAGCGGCTGAGTTAATTTATTGGTACTATATGCAAAATATCTGTGAAGATAAAGATAATATCAATAAAGCAGACTACTATCTTAAAGAATGGCTAACAACAGGAGAAGAACCTAGTAAATACAGCTCTTCTAATGAATACAAATATTCTAGTATTAGTATCATTGCTGATTATTATTTAGAGTCACCGTGTTTAGTTGAACGAAACCTTGATAAGGCTATTGAGTGGTATCAATTATCGTTAGATTATCCATATGAAATAAATGATTTTTTGTATTCTGAATTAAATAATATGTATACTAATGCACCAAAATACATAAGTAAGGATCCTTTCGTGAATGTGTATTTATCTACACTAAAAAATCATAACGATTATATTTTAGATATGAATATTCGATTAGGAAAAATGAATTTTGCAATATCTTCTTTTGACAAACTTTATGAAGCACTTCTACTCAAAGGTGATGTGAAAGAAGCATATTATTATGGTTTACTATTAAATTATGATGTGAATAATGTCGCTATGTTTTATTCTTTATCTGACATTGAGCGTAAAAATATTGAATATCGTGTTGCTGATTATTTAAAAGAAATACAAAAATAATTTTATGTTATATGAGAAGTCCTTAATTATATTAAATTTTGAGGGGTTCTTATTGATAGCAAAAGATAATCACAATATAAATTTTAATTATATTGTGATTATCAATTACTTTAAAATTAGACACCAAAATTAAAAGTGAGAACAGCCTCCCCGATAAAATCTAAACCATTAGATAAATCTATTCCTTTTTTACTTAATTCATCTCTAGATAAAATAAAGGTTTGAGTAGGATTACTTTCAATTCCCTGTCTGAAATTTGCTTGGAAAATTTCACCTGAAATTAGAGCCAGAGAGCCTTTATCAACCGATTCTGTCTGTTGTTTTGATGTCCAACCATTGGTTGGCCCTTTATATAGGACATTATAGTAGTTAGTCCCTGTGATAGCAGCATCGTTTGCTCGTGAAATATACGCAGGTTTGCCATCAACAGTCACATTATCCCATACAAAATAAGCTGCTCCAACCGCAGTTTCAGGATTTGCTTTATCTACTAAATGAAACCAGTCTGACGTATTATTAACGCTTAATTCTGTATTATCATAAGTATCAGACGCAACAAAGGTTAAATATGTTTTTGCATCACATTCAACTGTAACTGTATTTTGAACCATACTGGCAGGATAAGAATAAATTTTCGATTGAGGGATAAGTGTTGGGCTTATGACTCCGTAATCGAAAATTACATCACTTTGTGTTGCTCCATTAATAGTACAAGTTGGGGGCTTAATATCACCGTTGATTTTTAAGTTAGCTACAGGGGATTTAGCCAACACTG